>JAESGT010000039.1_pt1 | contig 55022 bp, 50 predicted proteins | sample 9266261 | NCBI WGS metagenome assembly JAESGT01 (sample SAMN15741584, study PRJNA653494) | algae metagenome | isolation source: Pelatocladus maniniholoensis HA4357-MV3 and co-occurring heterotrophs from... | place: USA: Maniniholo cave near Haena, Hawaii | collected 2009-07-28 | reverse complement strand
TGCTAGGAGTTATCCAGATTTAGCAAAAGCGATTGAAATTGCTTTTAACCAAGTCTGTTTAAATGATATTCATAATTGGTTTACCCATTGTTGTTACTGTACTTCACTAGATTAAGAAACGCTATAACATTAATCCCTATTAGGGATTGAAACTGATAATTCCTTATGAACAGAACTAAACTTTTTGTTGCAACTAACATTAATCCCTATTAGGGATTGAAACTTGATGTCCCTCAGCCAACAATTTCGGAATTAGCGTTGCAACTAACATTAATCCCTATTAGGGATTGAAACTTAAAAAACTGGCTCTTCAGTATCCATACTGCTCACTCAAAATCTTAAATACTGTTGCGCCCATAATGCTGCCTGAGTACGATTTTGTACACCAAGCTGACAAAGAATTTGAGTGATGTAGTTTTTTACCGTACCTTCAGTCAGATAAAGAGTTTGAGCAATTTCTCGATTGTTTTTCCCTTGACCCAATAGAGTTAAAACTTCTAGTTCGCGATCGCTAAACAAGTTTTGGTAGTTTGTGTGTTTAGATACAGGGGGATTAATTTGAGCAAAGACTTTGGGAGCGATGGTTGGCCCTAGCTGGCTGTATCCTTGATTCAGGGTGCGGATTGCTGCTGCTAATTGTCCGGAGGGAGTACTCTTGAGTAGATACCCTAATGCTCCTGCTTGTAGGGATTGCCAAATATATTCATCTTCATCAAACGTTGTTAGTACCAGAATCTTGATCCAGGGATAGCGTTGGTGAATTTCACGAGTGGCAACTACCCCATCACAAACAGGCATCCTTACATCCATTAGAATCACATCAGGCTGGAGTTTTTTAGTAAGGGCGATCGCTTCATTACCATCATTAGCTTCACCGACAATTTCTAAATCTTCTTCTAGTGACAATAAGGATGCTAATCCTTGCCGAAATAGATGTTGATCATCTACAAGCAAAAGCCGAATCATCGAGGAACTGTGATCCAAATATGAGTACCTTGACCAGGGGTACTTTTAATACTCAGCTTACCATTCAATATTTGTATCCGCTCTTGCATTCCTCGTAATCCAAAACCAGAATGAGGCAAATCAGGATTAAAGCCCAGCCCGTCGTCTTCTAACTCCAGGATAATGGCATCAAGCGTAAATTGTCCTCGCAGAATCACGTGAGAAGTATATGCATGTTTTTGAATATTTGTCAATCCTTCCTGAATAATGCAGTAAAGTTGATGACTCGTCTGAAGAGGTAATGGTGGCAAATTTAGATCCGCCTGCACCGTAAAGGATCGGTTTTGCTGGATTTGCGTAACTAGGACGCTGAGTGCCTGATTGAGATCAAAATCTGATCGGCGTATTGTTTGTACAGCACGACGTACATCTTGAAGGCATTGACTAGAAAGATACTTGGCAGTATCCAGTGCTTGTAGAGTTTGATCAGGATCACGTTGGTGCAATTTTTGGGCTAGTTCTAACTGAACATCAAGAGTAGTAAGAGTGTGACCAAGGGAATCATGGATCTCACGAGCTATACGAGTACGTTCCAAAGTTGCTGCTAAAGTTTCCACTTCTTTTGCTAACATCTCTGCTCTCTGTCGGCTTTTGCGCTCCGCCACGATCACAAAACCCAGCAAAATTATAAACAGGCTGGCTCCTATGTAATCTAGCAAACTGGTCAATAAAATTGCCTTGGCGTCATATACATACTCTGAACCACGGGATTGGAGTTTTGTAATGGTTTCTGCTATCCGTTGGGGAAGATACCAAGCTTCACTGGATAAGTAGCCAATTCCCGTGAAAATTGCTGTTAGGATGACATCTCTGCGACTGAGAAGAAAACAACTCTTGGCAAGAACAAAATACATAAAGATTGTAAACCAAAAACGTAGCCAAACAGCAGAGACAATTAATATTATTTCCACAGCAATGAAAGCTCGTCTTTGCCAGAGTGGACGCTCAAGCGGAAAAATAAAACTGAGTAAAAAGAACGCAATATTAAAAGCAATAAATAAGGGTAGTAAATGCGGGTGATCTTGAAAATAATTGCTGATCAAGCCGGAAAAGAGATTTGCTAGCAAAATCACCCATTCTACCCATCGCAATATCCAACGAAAAGAGAAAAAACGGTTTGCGAGCAGGTTCATTGAACTAGAGGCAGGGAAATATCTTCACGGGTAATATCATGCAATACTGTGTTGAATTTAAAACATGACTTTCGTCATGAATTTTAGATGACTTTTGATAAGGCGATCGCGAAGTTAACTTCGATACTCTGATGTGGAGATGATCGTTTGTCAGGAAAAAGCAAATGAAGCGCAAAATGATTCTAAATTCTTTGGTTGGGCTATCAATTCTTGTAACTGGTTTAGTCATTTCTTTTAAATCTGGAGCTGAACCTGCATCTGTTTTTAGACCTTTAATTGACGATATTCGCACTCAGTTACCAAAAGGATTGAAAATGCGTTTACCTTCTTCTCTCCCTCCCGTAGCTTCCAAGATCAAGCTTTATTCCTACATTGCTTCTGATAGTAAAGTCTTTGAAGTTCGCCTCCCAAATACATCGGATTGTTCTGCCTCAAACAACCCTTCTGCTTGTACTACTGGAGGATTTGGCGTCTTCACTCCAGAGGGAACTTCTAAAATTTGGCCTCCGAAAGGAGATAGTATCACTCCAGTAGACTTGGGGAATGGCATTAGTGGCTTTTATATCACCAGGGGACAAGGAAATAACATTAGCCAATACGTTTTTTGGAAGCAAGATGGACTGGAATACGTATTAGGATTGGGAGGTGGTTCAACTAGGGATGTGTCCCAACAGCAGATGATAGATATGGCTATCTCAATGGCAAATGAACCTGCAATTACCGGCGAGCAATAATGGAGTAATTAGTGAAGATATCAGGATGTGTTGGGGTATTGCTCAATACATTATGATCATCTATAGTATTCCTAAATAATTCGTGAACAACAAGATCCCCGACTTCTTAAAGAAGTTGGGGATCTGGATATCTCAATTTTGGCAAATTCAACTCCAAATAATAACCAACAATTTACCTATTTAAAGGCACTCTAATTAATTGATAAGCACCACTTTTTCCTAAAGTTTGATAATTATTTGCTTGCAAACCCATTTCTGGAAACTTTTTCGGTTGAGCTAAAACTAAAATTGAATCAGTTTGTGTTTTCTGCACAGCCTGAGTTCTCACATAATCTCCTGCGGCTACACTCATTTTGATGTAATTTACAGGACGGTGGCTATAAAAAACAACGGTGGGTTTTTTGAAGCCAACCATGAGTAATTCTTCACCTGGTTTTTCAGCTTTAACTGCGATCGCTGCCAATTCTCTTAAAGGTAACTGACGCTGTTGATCTATTAAAAACAAAGCTGGAGTCAAGACAAAAATTAAAGACAGCGCAAACGCCAACAAATTCACACCAATCAATAGACGCCAACGACGACGCAGTATTACCACTACTAATACCACAGCACAAACGAACCAGATCACACTGCCCAAAGTTGTTAAACTTGATTGTTGCAGCAGTTGGCGAAATTCGGGTGCAGCAGGATCAGCACCTATTAACCGGGGTACATAAAACAGCGCTACTGCGATCGCTGATACAAATACTACATTAACCCAGCCAGTCCAGAGGAGAGAGGAAGGGGACAGAGGAGTGGGAGAAGTATGGGAAGACAACACAGAAAAATTGCCTCCTTGTCCTCCTTGATCCCTTATCGCTTTGTCTTGGAAGAAATCGCTCCACAAAAGTCCCACCAGAATGGCTGCTGCTGGCATTAATGGCAAGACATAGCTAGGAAGTTTGGTGACAGCAATGGTAAAAAAGCCAAAGATGCTAGCAAACCAGAAAAAGGCAAATAAACCAAGTTGTTGCGATCGCTCTTGAGAACGCCAATACTGACGCTGCCAAAATTTTAGCCTTGCCATTGATAGGGGTAAGTATACTGAGTAAGGAGCAAAACCCAGTAATACTACCAAAAAATAAAAAAACCAAGGAGCTCTATGACCGTTGACTACTTCTGTAAAGCGTTCGATATTGTGGTAGCCAAAAAAGGAGTTAATAAAATTCCAGCCATTGCGCCAAATTACTAGCACGTACCAAGGTACTGATAAACCCAAGATAATTAGCATACCTAACAAGAGGCGCATTTCCCGCACAACCTCTCGCAATTTGCCCAGATAAAGCAAAAATACACCAATAATTAGCCCAGGTAAAACAATACCTACAGGCCCTTTAGTCAAAATTGCCCCAGCTATTAGTACGTAGCAAGCGAGATACCAATTATTGGGTAATGGGGATTGGGAAAGAGAAATTCCTCCTTGTCCCCTGTCCCCGTTAGCGTAGCGTTTCCTCTGGAGAATCCCCGATCCCTCCTGACTAGCATATCCAAGAAAAAAGCACAACAAAGCTGATGCTATACAGCCAGTCAGCAGCATATCTGAGACACCAGTTCTTCCCCATACAATCATTTCGGGATTGAGTGCCATGACAGCTGCTACTAAACCTGCTGTTAACCAGCGTCTGGAAGGACGAAAAACTTGTTCTAAGGCATCTTGTTTTGCCAGTTGCCATTGCACAGTGTAGAATGCTAAGGCAATTACACTCATTGCCGCGATCGCACTTGGCAGACGCACTGCCCACTCATTCACACCAAAAATGTTGTATGCGATCGCCTGACACCAGTAAATCAAAGCAGGCTTATCAAAGCGAGTTTTATCATTGAAAAACGGCGTGATCCAATCGCCTGTTACGTACATTTGCCGAGAAGCTTCAGCAAACAAAGGCTCAGTTTCATCTATCAGCCCAATACTACCCAAATGCCAAAAAAATGCGATCCCACCAACCAAAATCAACCACAAAGTTGACAGTGCGATCGCCAAGGCTGGACGTTTGCCAATCCTATTTAACAACTGGTCGAAAGCGCGAATTGTCATTTAGTCACAAGTCAATAGTCAATAGTCAATGGTCAATGGTCAATGGTCAATGGTCAAGGGCCACTAGTCAATACTCGTTTGACGTGATTTTTTGTTTTTTGTTCTCAAAACCAATACCAAATGATATGAGGTTTGCGGTTTCCCTGACCACTAACAAATAGACATCTGGTACAAAAACCAACAATCAACAATTAAAAACTAATAATTGACTATTGATCAAGAATTAATTCCCATTCTTTCTTTTGCGGATTCCAGACAGGAGCGGGAGTTTCGCCAACTACGTAAGGTCCCCAGTAGCGACGGGAACCATCCTGTGCAAAGGCGACTAAAACATCTCCCTTTTCGATTTTGATGCTACCGTTAGGTAGCGATAAAATTAAACCCTTTTCACTACCTTCTCCTGGAGCAAAATCCCAATGTGCTGGGACTGCATAATTTTCTTGAGAATTACTTTTAACTCCTGCTTTGCGTGCTAGTAAAGCAAGACGGACAGGTTGTTCAGTTTGATTACTCATTCGTAAACTTCCCTGGCTTGCTGCTTTGATCGTTGAGCCTTGATGATATGCAAATAAGGATTTTTTTTGAGATGTCGCTACAGAAGTATCTAAAGTAGAAGCGATCGCACTTTCTGAGTTAGTGTTTGATTGAGATTCAGAAGATTGATCCCCCTCAAAAGATACTTTCAGTTCATAGCAACCTACAGCTAACAAAAGCAATCCTAAGCAAGCAGCTGCGAGAACAGCATGACGGTAGATTAGCGGTTTCATATTGTATAGATATTACAAATAAGTATTTTTCTAGGCTCGTTCAACTGAACCCTACAAGCAGTAGACTTAGAAATAATCCGAACTAGGGAAACATTCGGTAGTCTGTAACAAAACAAGTCTCACGGGCTAGCCATCTTTTACGTTGAAAGCTGGTTCTTTCAAGCCCACACGCTCACTGTATTGAGTCAGTGTGGGTATGGGTAGTTGACATAGTAGCCTAATATCAACATTGACCAATGATTAAGTGAATATGCAAAGCATTTCACTGATCACAAATTACTGGTGACTCATTGAATTGAGGACTACAGACTTTTTGAGAATTATGGGTAGGATGTATACTTTATGCCATTATGAGCAACAATACTGAAGGAAGTTAGGAAAAATTTCCTTGACGCTTCATTTATTCGTACTAGCTCAAGATGATGATACTATATATTGATTTTTGTGTTCACCCTAAACCCAAAACAGCTTCAATTGACCTCTTGCAAAAGTCGAATGAACCCCCCTCAATCCCCCCGTGAACGGGGGGAAGATTTAGTTCCCTCCCCGTTTACGCTTAGGGTTAGGGTGGGGTAAAAATATTTTTGCAAGAGGTCTAATATTATCCACATAACTTTATGCTAAACCTAATATCTTCAAGATGGAAATATCTAATCAGATTTTGATCAATGTCACCATCATCAATCATGCAAAATACTCGTCTCAATAACTTATTCAATGCGATCGCTAGGAGGTTAGAACAGTGGATTTTCAACCCTTGGCGACGCATATCTATACTAATCATTAGTTTTTTATTTGGTTTTTTTCTAGGAAACGCACTTGCAACTACAGCTGGACAAACAGCAGAATGGGATATTGTAGTGGCTGGAACTTTAGTGTTGGCAACAGAAATTGCCAACAGGATATTTTACAATCGCAGCGTCTTAGCACGACAAGTATTTTGGGTGCAAGCAATGAACTATCTGAAAATTGGTCTCACCTACAGTTTATTTTTGGAAGCATTCAAGCTGGGATCGTGAGGAGTGGGAATCGGGGACGTATCAATTAAAAATTAAAAATTAAAAATTGTGAATGGGGAGAAGGGAGAAAATACCCAATGACAAATGACAAATGACAAATTTTTATATCCTGATGTGCTGGAATTTTGCCAAACTCATCTGCGGATGCAGCCCCAGATGGTGTCGGAGGTGTTATGTAATTTGTGGCTACCTTTAGCTACAAAGTTGGTGTCCCAGCGACAGCAATTAAATCGTCCGTTGATTCAGGGTATTTTGGGAGGACAAGGGACGGGTAAAACTACTTTGTGTAGAGTTTTGACCTTGATTTTTCAACACTTGGGATATCAAACGCTGAGTTTGTCTTTGGATGACCTATACAAAACCTATTGCGATCGCCAAATTCTCAAACAGCATGATCCCCGTTTGATTTGGCGCGGTCCGCCTGGAACTCATGATGTTGAGTTAGGCTTAACTGTATTAGACAAAGTTCGCAATTGTGAACTTCCAGTATCAGTTCCCCGCTTTGATAAATCAGCACACAATGGTGCTGGTGATAGAACTACTCCAGAAATTGTGGCAAATGCAGACATTGTGTTATTTGAAGGTTGGTTTGTAGGCGTGCAACCTATTGATCCCAGTGCATTTGATCACCCACCACCACCGATCATCACTCCTGATGACAAAGCTTTTGCTCGTGATATGAATCGTAACTTGCGTGATTATCTGCCACTATGGGAAAGATTGGATGGTTTAATCGTGTTGTATCCCCAAGATTATCGACTTTCTTTAGAGTGGCGCAAGCAAGCAGAAAGGGAAATGATTGCTGTTGGCAAATCAGGGATGAGTAATGCAGAAATTGAGCAATTTGTCAACTATTTTTGGTGTTCTCTCCATCCAGAATTATTCATTAAACCGTTAGTCGAATCTCCCACACTAGTTGATTTAGTGATTGAGATCAATTCCGATCATAGTTTCGGCAATATCTTAACTCATTAGTCAATTATTGATTGACAGTTGACAACTGTCATTGGTGTTTATTCTCCCCCTTGTTCTCCTTCCCAATTTTGAATTTTGTAGACGCGGAGCGGCTACTTACAGAAGTCGCTTACGCGCCTACCGAAGGTATTTTGAATTTTGAATTGATACGTCCCCAATCCCTAATCACTCGTTGATAAAGCTTGATTAATATGATTGAGTAAATCTTCCATAGAGATCGACCGAGGTAAAACTTGGCTTGCGATCGCACCGACAGCATTTTCTAGAGACTGTTCTTGAGTAAGATCAGGATTTAATTGCTGATCTAGTACTAAAACGGGTGGCAATTTTACTGGTAACTCTCCAAGTGTTTTCAGGGCTGAGTATACTTCTTTTTTGAGGCTGGATTCTTCTAAGCAAATTAGTAATAAGTCAACGCTTTTGTGACGGAGTTGTTGTAGCAGTTCTTCCCAAGATCTACCAATAGTCGCTTTGAGTCCGGCTGTATGTAGATACTGAATTAATGCTTGAAACCACTCTGAACCACGAGAGATAGTTAGAGGTTTAAAACCTTGATTGGGAAAATCTTTGACTTGAGAGTCTTTTTCTAAAGTTTTGCTAGTAGAATGCTTACGTTTTGCATCTGGTAAATCTGGTAGTGCTGCCAATTCTACAACTAATATACTGGAAGGACAGGAAATACCAACTGCTATTTGCAGCACTGACAATAAAGCATCTATTTTTTTGTTTTTATCGCTGTTGTTGGTATGCGATCGCGTTAAACAAGGAAACACGGACAAACCAGTTATTTGAGAAGCTGTCTGTGTAGTTTGAACATCACAGGTAACTATAGGTAGATTTGCCAAGCGAGGAAGCTTACTTAGTTTTTGCAAGTAAGCTGTTGCTGCGGGTACTTCTGGGTCTAGCAAAATGACATCAAATTGCCACACTCTACCTAGCAATTCTGCTTGTTCAATATCATCGACTTCTATAATTCGATGTTGTTGCAGTAAGGGATATAAATCGAGATTTTCTCCTTCAGGATGGACGAATCTAAGAATTCGCAGTGGTGCATGACTTAGAACAGGTTTTGTTTGTTTGTTTTGCTGCTTTTTTTGGGAAACTATATACAAACTTTCCAATAATGGTGCTAAGAACTGAGGTTCTACAGGTAAGCTTAAAAAACCATCTGCACGATTAGCAAATGCTTGCTCTTTCTCAGCTGCGGTTGCTGTCACAATTACAGGAATGTGGCGAGTTGTAGCATCAGATTTGAGTAAAGTTAGCACATCCCAACCCGAAAGCAGAGGTAGTAGGGGATTGAGAAATACAGCTTTTGGTTGCAAACGACGGGCTTTTTCTACAGCTTCACATCCGGATCGCGCTATTACTACTCGATAACCTAAACCTGTGAGTTGTTCGGTAAAGTCTTCAATATATCGGGCTACAGCTTCTACAACCAATACTAGTTGTTGGGAAGAGGTGGAATGGTGGGATGATGATGATGATGATGATGATGTAGATTTTTGTCCCCATCTGTGTTGTGTCCCCAGGCTTGAGGTAGTGGAATGGTGGGGTGAAATCTTTCTTTTGATCTCGCGATCTGGCGATCTCTTCTTCATCTGTGTCTCAATCTCTTCCTCTGCTAGTCTTCCTAACTCTTTTGGAGGACTTGGTGGTAACAACAAAGTGAACTGACTGCCTTTACCTTCGCGAGATAAAAAGTTAACATCACCACCATGCAGACGAGCAAGGGCCCTAGTTAATACTAATCCCAGTCCTGTACCTTCAAACTGGCGGGTAAGTGGATGTTCTAATTGTTGAAATTTTTGAAAGATCAGATGCTGTTGATGTTCGGGAATACCAAGGCCTGTATCCCAGACTGTAAATGTAATCCAACCTTCCCAGCGACTGACTCGCAATCCAATTTCTCCTCCAGTTTCTGTGAACTTGAAAGCATTGGATAGCAGGTGTACCAACATTTGACGCAGGCGAAATTCATCTGCGACAATTTCTTCTAAACCTGGTTCTATAGAAAGACTGAATGTGTGTTCTTCTCCACCAGCTTGAGGATGATGGGAAGAAACTGTGGTTTTGCGACTTTGAGCATGGATAGCTTTTGCTTCATCGACAGCGCGATCGCACACTGTACGAATATTCACAATTGCCAGCATCAGTTCCATTTGCCCTGTTTCCATGCGGGTCAAATCTAAAATATTATTGACTACACTCATCAAATGCCGCCCACTTTGATGAATTAGTCCAGCATAACGTGCTTGTCGCTCATTGAGTTCTCCTAATTGTTGATCTACTAACAACCGCGATAATCCCAAAACCGCCGTGAGGGGAGTTTTTAACTCATGGCTAATGCAGGCTAAAAATTCGTCTTTTAACCGATTTAGTTGCATCAAATCGGCATTTTTTGCTGCTAGTTCTTTACAAAGCTGCTGCTGTTCGGTGACATCTGTTGCTAACATTAACCACAAATCTGAGTTCAGCACGGTGTCGGAACTAGGATTTTTGACTTTCAGTTCTGGGCTGTCTAAAGGAATTTTGGCAAATTGCCAGACTCGTTCTTGACCATTTTCTACTTCTACAACACAGGTGCAAGTTCCATGCTGGCTATCTAAAAAGCAGCGATTTTTAGAAGGTAATCGTGTAGACAATATTGAACTTTCGGTTGTAGTTGTAGTTGTAGTTGTAGTTGTAGTTATTGGTAGTAGTACTTCACTACTAGTGGACAAATGATCATTTCGTACCAGAGTTTTGGCAACTATGGGCTGGGTTTGATAATGATCAGCATTATTGTTGGTGCTGATATCGGCTAGACTTTTGTGAGTTGCATATTCGAGGTTTTTGACAGCTGCGGGGTTGAGGATTGCTTCTACTTGTTGTCTAACGCCTTCTGGGTCTTTTAAAATTCCTAATTGTTCCCACCATGCTGGATTTTGAGTGACAACCTTGCCTGTGTTCGTTTGCAGCATTAAAGGCCAAGGTAATCTTTCCAAAAGTTGGATGAACGGATGATTAGGCAATGGTGCAAATGGGGGTGTTGTCTGTTTTGTCTGTTTTGCTTCTTTTGCAGTCTTGGCGGCGAGGGGTGCTTTGCGGCGACGGGATTTAGTTTTGTTAGTACTATCTTCGATTTGCGGTTGATTTTGTACTTTTTGCCGAAACACAAATTGCAGCAACCGTGAAGTATCTATTAACCCCAAAAATTTGCCTTCAGGGTCAATTAATGCCCAATCTCGGTTAATATTATTTTTGGTCTGTTGCGATCGCAATAAATGACTGAATTCCTCGATACCACAATCAGACGCTAAAGTCTGTATTGGTTGTATCAAGCTTGATTCCCGACTTGCCAATGGCTGCTGTAAGTTAAAAGACCCTGCTTGATTGCTATTTCCTTGATTTGCTGCCAAAATTTCTGGTAGCAAATGAGCAGAATAAATTACCCCAATGGGGTTTTGCTGCTCATTTAAAACTATCAAGCGATCGCACTGCTGCGCCTCAAAAATTTCCAATACAACTTTTAAAGTTGCTGTTTTTGAGCAAATGGGTACAGTGCAGACGAATTCGTATAGCGGGTACTTTAGCATTGACATAAGCTTTATAAGCTTTCGAGTATCATTCTGTCGGTATGGAAACATTTAGCATCACCAAGTAGTTAAGCTGGTGCTGTTCGCGTTTCCAGCCATATCTTCACTTTGCCATTGCGGGTTATAAGGCAATACGGTCAGCCTAGGGAATTCAAAAGTCAAAATTACTATTGTTTATGCAGCATGGCAAGAAATCATACAAAAGCTTATAGCATTGGTGTTATTTCTGTGAGCATAGCTGCTTTTAGCGTATCTATTGTTTGGTACTAAGTAGTTTGTATTAGTTATAACTACTACTAAAAATATAGCTTCCTGGTGTCAGTTGTGCTGTTGTTGTAAAAAACCCTCTTTAAGATTAGCAATACCTAAAACAATTATGGCTCCAAAGATTCGCTTTAGAACCTTTAGGAATTATAATGATTTACAACGCAATGATTATTTAACTTAGTTTAAGTATTTTATCTAAGGAGTAAAACTAGAAAATCTGTATTTAGTTAGATATGAAGAACAAGAGGCAAAATCTCGCTGATTTAGCATGAAACTAAATCTTTCCCTTTGAACTCTGATTTGCCTAAAACAGTGTCTAAGAGCAGGCATTTACAACTATTTACTCTGCGTTGATCTTCTCCTCAAAATACAGGTCAAGTGCTTGTTTGAAATAATATCTGTAACAGTTGTTAATAAGATTGTACAATTTGTTAAGAAGCAATCTTTAGGTAACTTTACAAAATGGCCATGCAGCCGATGGGACTGTGAGATTGTTTGTCAAATTACCAAATCATAACTTTATGTTCTGAGTTCAGTTGCTCAAGGAGGTACACATAAGATCATATTAATACTATGAAGCAATCAAACATTAATATTGTTTTGATATTATGATCCGATAAATTTTAGTTGGCATGATAAATAAGAAAGCTATTTATCTAATCACTATAACTAAACAGTTGAAAAAATCTCATCTTTTCCCGAATAATTAGTTACATTCAAAAGTAAAAAACAAACAATAAAATCGAAGATTTTAGATGTCACCAGATGCCAGCAGCAAGAACAATAGATTTTTTTTCAGCAAATGACGAAAGCCGAACAACAGGCATTTTTACAGGAACTTAAATTAGAATACCGCCAAATTCTTATAGATTACTTTACCACAGACAAAAGACTGAAGGAAAAAATTGATAAATTTATCAATGCAGTATTTTATGCTAATATTCCTGTGCCGCAAATTATAGAAATTCATATGGAACTTATTGATGAATTTTCCAAGCAGCTAAGATTAGAAGGACGCGGAGACGAGACATTACTAGACTATCGTCTGACGTTAATTGATATTCTGGCTCATTTGTGTGAACTTTATCGGCGATCGCTTCCTCAATAGATACATTTGATTTCAGGCTTATGCATGTTTGTGTATAGAGAGTTAGCGCTGATAGGCTAATAGTACTGTGTCAACCTAACTTTGAGAGGTTATAGATCCCCCACAACTTTTGCGAAGTCGGGATCTGGACACCCACAACTCATCAAAATAAATGGGACAGAGCAGTAGTTTTGGATAGCATCTCTATTTTCATGGCATTGTACTAGTATAGGAAAACAGAAGACAAAAAGCCTACGTTATAGCAAAGTTAAGCTTTTTGTCTTGCAGTGGGAGGTTTGCTACCACCCAAAGATTAGTACCTGAAAATGTTGTTGCGCTTGTTTGATAACTTCTTTACTCTTTATCCCAGACTCTAGCTGACTATGAATAAAATCAAAAAGAGTTATGTTCTCAAGTTGTACGTAGCAGGGAATACCGCCAACTCAGTCATGGCACTAAGAACACTAAAAAATATATTAGAACGAGAATTTAAAGGAGTGTATACTCTCAAAGTCATAGACGTACTCAAAAACCCACAATTGGCGGAGGAAGACAAAATATTAGCTACACCAACATTATCTAAAATATTGCCTCCACCCGTTCGGAAAATTATTGGTGATCTTTCAGACCGAGAAAGAGTATTGATTGGTTTAGACTTACTTTACGAAGAGTTAATAGAAGACGAACAATTTCAAGCAGAATAGATTATATAAATAGATAAAACATAAGTCTCAACATTTTATTAATATAATAACTGGGTTAAATTCCCATTTGGTAAGTATAAAACAAAGATGAGAGAAAACGACCAACCAGAGAAAAACAACACACCTTTATTTGGTGGTGTCGAAAAAATTCGTACGATGATAGAGGGGTTTGATGATATTAGTCATGGTGGATTACCTGTAGGGAGAACAACTCTGGTCAGTGGTACCTCTGGAACTGGTAAAACTTTATTTTCTCTCCAGTTTCTTTTTAACGGTATTAGCTATTTGGAAGAACCAGGAGTGTTCGTCACCTTTGAAGAATCCCCCTATGATATCATAAAAAACGCCTATATTTTTGGTTGGGATTTGCAAGGCTTAATCAATGATGGGAAGTTATTTATTTTGGATGCTTCTCCTGACCCAGAAGGACAAGATATTGTTGGTAACTTTGACCTTTCAGCATTGATTGAACGCTTGCAGTATGCTATACGCAAATATAAAGCAAAAAGAGTAGCTATTGACTCCATCACTGCTGTATTTCAGCAATATGAAGCTATTGGAGTCGTCAGGCGCGAAATTTTTCGTTTAGTAGCCCGACTCAAACTCCTGAATGTCACCACTATAATTACCACAGAACGTACCGAGGAATATGGTCCAGTCGCTTGTTTTGGAGTAGAAGAATTTGTTTCCGATAACGTAGTAATTGTCCGCAACGTCTTGGAGGGGGAACGTCGTCGTCGTACCATCGAAATTTTGAAACTGCGTGGTACAACACACATGAAAGGCGAATATCCTTTCACAATTACTAATGAAGGAGTCAATATTTTCCCACTTGGGGCAATGCGCTTAACTCAAAGATCTTCCAATGTACGTGTATCTTCTGGGGTTACAACCTTAGATGATATGTGTGGCGGTGGTTTCTTTAAAGATTCAATTATTTTAGCCACAGGAGCTACAGGCACAGGTAAGACATTATTAGTCAGCAAATTTCTGCAAAATGGGTGCAAAAACAGTGAACGGGCAATATTATTTGCCTACGAAGAATCGCGCGCTCAACTCTCGCGTAACGCCTCATCTTGGGGAATCGAATTTGAGGATTTAGAACGTCAAGGATTGCTGAAAATAATTTGTACCTATCCTGAATCAACTGGTTTAGAAGATCATCTACAAATTATCAAGTCAGAAATTGCTGATTTTAAACCTGCTCGGATTGCTATTGATTCACTCTCAGCCTTGGCACGCGGTGTAAGTAATAATGCATTCCGACAATTTGTCATTGGTGTCACGGGGTACGCCAAGCAAGAAGAAATAACAGGCTTTTTTACTAATACAACCGATCAATTTATGGGTTCGCATTCGATTACCGACTCCCATATTTCCACAATTACTGACACGATTTTGATGTTGCAGTATGTAGAAATTCGTGGAGAAATGTCACGGGCAATCAATGTATTTAAAATGCGTGGCTCTTGGCATGATAAGGGTATTCGTGAATACAATATCACGGCGGATGGCCCGGAAATTAAAGATTCTTTCCGCAATTACGAAAGAATTGTTAGCGGAGCGCCTACTCGCGTTAGTATCGATGAAAAAGCTGAACTGTCTCGAATAGTCAAGAGTTTTCAAGACAAAGACAGTAATGATGCTTCTAGTTAGCCTCGTGTTATATTCTGTGTGAAAAAACGGTATGAAGCCGCCTTATTGTTGTGTGAGGGGATGCGGTGAAAGGACAGATAATACTCTATAGTTTCTTACCTGGTGTAACAGCAGCAGTGTTAACCACTCAACCGAGTTGGGCGCAAAATGTTGTTAACCCCAGTATTTCTACCCTGAACGAGGGTGGAAACTTAGTAGCAGACAATACAAAAAATCAAGTTTCTGCTGGAAATAGTAGTTTTTCAACTAATTTGCCAACAACAATCAAAACACCAGAACCGACAGATTTTAAGACAATTAACATGCAGAGGTTTGGGAGTGATGATGTTGGGAAAATTGCTACTAAAACAATTGGTGTACCAATAGAAGAAATTTCTTTTCAAGATCAAAGAAGTACTTTCAGGGTGACATCAGCCCAATACCAAGCCCAGCCAGTAGATAGCAATCAGTTAGCCTCTGCGATTTTTGATGCCAACTTGCAGCCAGAAATTATGCAGGTAGCTCCCTTTGACTATGGTACTCAGCATCTACGCCAAAGCACTGCTGAGGCTAAAACTGGATCACCGAAAAACTCTGTCAAACCTAGATCGCCGTCTCAAGTTGGGCAAAAATTGCGTGAAGTCATAATTAGTAGAAGTTCAAATCCAGAAAAATTGCCAGTGGGTGTAAGTGATGCGATCGCTCCCCAGGAATTTACCAACTCTACCACTACACAAGCACCATCAAAGCAAAACCCTAACATCCAAGCTTCAGCTTTTTTACAAAATGTCGCTAGAGGTTCAGGTTCGGCAAAATTATTAGCGATCGATAATTGCTCTCAAGATACACTTAGTTGTCCTCCACAAAATCTCAGCCCGCAACTCGTATCGCAAGCAATTTCTCCGACAGCACCAACAATCAACAATCAGCAACAACAAACAACTCCACAAGTCCCCATCGTTTCGCCAATTTCCAAACCAACAACACCTGCACCTAATTACCTCAATCCTGACAAAAGCAATCCCTTGCTATTTCCTACCAAACCTGATGAAGTTAGACAAAAGGGAAACCAGCCAATTACCTTAGAACAAGCTGTAGATTTAGCACAGCGCAACAATACACAACTACAAATATCTTTATTGGAATTACAACGAGCTCAAGCTAGCTTGCGGGAAGCTCAAGCTGCTTTATTTCCCACCCTTGACTTGAGTACTAGCATTACCCGCAGCCAATCTGCTCAAAGTCAACTCACCTCAGAAATACGAGACGAACAAGAACGGGGTTTACCACCAGAACTGCGTACTCAATCCAACGACGATGAACCTGGTACATCCTTCAATGGTCAAGCACAACTTATTTATAATATCTTTACTTCAGGCAGACGTTCAGCCAACATAGGCGCTGCTGAAGAACAGGTACGCTTCCAAGAATTGGATACTATGCGTCAAGCTGAGGAAATTCGCCTCACTGTCGCCACAAATTACTACGATTTGCAAGAAGCAGATGAAAATGTACGCATCGCCCAATCTTCTGTGAGAAATGCTGAGGTGACTTTACGCGATGCTCAAGCTTTAGAAAGAGCGGGTGTAGGTACTCAATTTGATGTACTTAGAGCGCAGGTAACTTTAGCAAATGCTCAACAAGATTTGAGTGGAGCGTTATCTCAACAAAGAATTCGCCGCAGTCAGTTAGCAAGTACATTAAATGTTCCAGATGCATTAACTGTCAGTGCCGCAGATCCTGTAAGATTGGCAGGTCTGTGGAATTTGCCGCTAGAAGATACGGTTGTACTAGCCTATCAAAATCGTCCAGAACTGCAACAGCAGTTGGCACAACGCAATATTAGCGAACAGCAACGACGTTTAGCACTTGCAGAACTTGGCCCACAAATCAGCTTAGTTGCTAGTTATAACCTATTAGATCAGTTTGATGATAGTATTAGCGTCACCGATGGTTATTCCGTTGGAGTGCAAGCCACCCTAAATTTATTCGATGGGGGAGCAGCCAGAGCCAGAGCTAACCAGCAAAAAGCTAATATTAGGATTGCTGAAACTCAATTTAAAGATACACGCAATCAAATCCGCTTCCAGGTAGAACAAGCTTATTCGGAATTGAGATCTAACTTAGACCAAGTACAAACTGCAAATATTGCTTTAGAACAAGCTAGAGAATCTTTACGTTTGGCGCGTTTGCGATTCCAAGCAGGTGTAGGAACTCAAACAGATGTGATCGCAGCTGAAAATGACCTCACAAGAGCGGAAGGTAATAGTGTCAGCGCTATTTTGTCTTACAATCGCGCTCTAGCGACTTTGCAAAGATCTGTAACTGCTAGAGGATTAGCTAGGATTGCTCAATAGTAAATGGGGATTGGGGATTAGGGATTAGGGATTGAGGAAGGTAGAGACTCCACCTCCTCCTGCTCCTGCTCCTTCTTGATCCCCGATCCCCGATCCCCGATCCCCATTCCCCATTCCCCATTAAATTCCCGTTGTTCGCTCCCCGTAACGTAATAGCTTTTCGATCGCCACCAAACGATTTTCCCAAGCTTTGACTTGATAGGGTTCATTCACAGATTGCGATCGCATCCAGACGCGAAATTGAGACTGGAAACGAGCCAGAGTTGCTTTTGCTAGCCTATATTTACTTGCATTTGGTTCAGCAGCTAGTTGATTTAAAGTACTTTGTAAAACTTCTGCTTGAGTGTGAAAGTCCGAAACTGCGATCGCTGATAACTTCAGTTCGTCGTTTTGGTCAACAAATTTCCATTCATTTACCAAGGCATTATAACGGGCAGCAGCAGCAGCAAAAGGCTGACGAGAGGGAATCGGTTCTTTTTGCGTACCTTGTCTTCTACTTTGTGTGCGACTGAAAACTTTGTGTAATTCGTTGTTAAAATTCTCAGTAGCAAACAGAGCATAACCACTAATTGGCAAATCTCTGACTAATTGGATTTGGTCAAATGCTCCAGCAGTCGGTAAAGAAAGCAGACGAATTCCTGGTACTAGTAAGGTAGAGCCTAATTTTGAAGAAGCAATCCAAGGTTGTGCTAATCGCTCAAAGCGGAGGGTATCTTGAGCATAGGTCATGGGAATTATGACATCTACGTCACCTTGTCTTGCCCACACTTCCCAATCTTGTTGAATTTTCTGAATGCGTTCTTGTTCTGGTAAGGGAAATACTGCTACCGATAATATCAGGTTAGGTCTTTTCGCTCGCAAATTCTTGGACAATTCTGCAACAAAGCTATTTACTTGCTGAGTACGAAATTCTGTCCATTTCTGCCATAATTCCCTTTGGCTGGGAGAGATATTGATTGGATCTACACCCGTAAGTTGTTGAAACTTGGCTCTTGCTGCTTTACCATAGCCATAAGTCCTTCCTGCATTTGGATCTTGGAAAGGATAGCGAATATAGTCTAGTTGTAGGCCATCAACTTGATAGCGGGTAACAATTTCTTCATATAGTTGCTGTAAGTATTGTCGCACTTGTGGATTAGCTTGATCAAAAAAGGGTTTACCTTGACCTTGAGGAATCATTTGACCACGCTGATCATAATTTGCCCAATCTGGATGAGCAGCAAGCACTGGCCCTGGATAATCAGGTTTAAGGTTGAGAATTTGATTATGGCGTTGATTACCAGCTGCGAAAGTCCAAACCCAAGCGTGTAATTCCATACCTCTCTGGTGGGCTAATTTCACACTTGCTGCTAGGGGGTCCCAACCACGAATCAGGGGATTTTGTTGGGGTGCAACTTGACTAGGGTAGATGGTGTAACCAGAGTTGACTGTTTCAAAAAATACTGTGTTAAATCCTGCTTGTGCCAAGCGATCAAAAATTTTAGCCAATCCCTTTTCGCTACCAGCCCGCACAATTGTACCCCGATCAAGCCAGATTGCTCGGATTTCTGGTTGAGCTAATCTCTGATCAACAGGAAACTGTTGCAACAATGAAGACTTGGCCATGAACCAATTTGAGCGTGCTTGAGCATACTGTTTTTGAGCAATTAGCTGTGGCAAGTTTTTGACAACTTCCCTTGCTTGTGCTATTACCTGCTCAGTAGTCTGGACTGGTGCGCCAGATTTCACCGAAGCAAATTCTGCTTGCTGTACCTTAACAATTTGGGAATTACCATTTTGTACCGCAGCTGCTAGGTGAGCGCTTTCTACTCGACCGATGAGATTTTCTAACTGTTGTTGGAGAGCGATCGCTTCGTTACGACTAATAGGTGCATTAGATCTAGGTTCTATATCCAAACGCACTCTCTGCTCAAGTTGGTCAATAGCCTCATCGGAACGTGGGAACGTAATATTAGGTAGAGGTCTGGGTTGAGGAGCAGTGGCTGTAATTTGAGGAGGGGGTGTGCTTGGAGTGGGGGGTTTGTTTGGAGTAGGAGGAATACCTGGATTGACAGAAGTGCTAGCAATGACGGAGGTAGAGCAGTTTGATGAACCTCCTGGTACTTTACTAATAAAAATAGAAAACTTTTTGAGATGACGTTTGAGTGCAGCTTTTAACCAAGCAGTATCTGTCTGTACACCAGAAGCAGCGTCTACTCCCCAACGCCAACCTAACAAAGTAGAGCGTTCTGTGGTTAACACTGCTGGAGGTTTATCTTGAGCATCCCAAACAGCACCTGCTTGCGACGCCATAGCATTGGGAATCATGACGCCACCACGCACTGTACCCAGCAGATCATCTTGGTTGTCTAAATTACGTGTAATTACTGCTGATGGTTGTAATTTTTGGGGAGAGTTGAGGCTAAATCCCCAATATCCACCTAACAAAGATTCCAGCAGTTGGCGCACTCCCGGCGCTGATGAACTCCCCACTGGGCCACTAGCGATCAAACGTCCACCATTTCTCATCCATTCTTCGAGAGCGATCGCTTGTACTGGTGAGATACTCTCTACATTCGGCAAAAATAACACCGGGCGATCGCCCCAATCTGCTGCACTTTTAACGCTATCTAAAGAAATTACACAGTACTTGGCTCCGATTGCTTGTAAGCGATTTTCAATTCCCGCCCACTGACTGGCATTTTCTTGGGTATGGACAATACTAAATACAGGTTCTTCACTAGTTGCAGCTATTGCTGGTGCGATCGCGAATAGATTATGTAGTATAAATATAAATTTTATTTTAAAAATAAATAATCCAGTTGTTTTGATATTTTTTAATTTATTTTTTTTTATCTTTTTATTTAGCACTTCACTATTTACTCCTCAATTAATATTGGTCATTGGTCATTGGTTATTGGTTATTGGTCATTAGTAGGTAGTTAATTTCAACAACCAAATAATAACAAACCAACTATTTAATACAGGTCTTTATCAGTTCCTCTACTCCGGCAACGGGAAAGATGTTTGTATCCAATTTACGGGCTAATTCTTTCATATTTATATCATCTAAAAATACCAACTCACCATGCTTTAGCATGATACTTGGCAGCAAGATGCCATCTCCTAAATCTTGACCTTGTAAATTTAACAACAAATCATGACCAGTAAGCAAGCCTGTCACGGATATATTTTGTCCCCAATAATCACTATTAAGAGCCTGCATATTTACTTCTAAACCTTCTACCGAATTTAACCGTTCTAGAATTGGTTGAAATGCTTGTTCTACAGCGTTACCCACTACCCAAGTAAATCTTTTTTGCTCTTTTATTTTTGGCGGTAGTAATTGATCCGCAGTTTGCATAAACTGCTTGATAAACAAGCGAATCGAGCCGACACCGTTATCGATTTGGGGATAGTCTTCATATTCAGATTCACATGGTAATTTCTCTCCTGCGATTAAAAACCATTCATCAGCTAACCAAGCAAATGTAGAATCAAATTTTTGTCGAAATTGCTGCTGATGCGATCGCACTTGTTGAATCACTTCTTGAGCTTTTTCTGGTGTAACTGGTGTCAGTTCGTCTTTTGAGGGACGAAACTTGGTTAATCCCACTGGTACTACTGCTACCGAAGCAACAGCTGGCACTTCACCAGTATGAAATGACGCTAATTCTGTTAGGGTTTGTTCCAAGTGCTTGCCATCATTTATACCAGGACATACTACTACTTGGGCATGGATTTGCAGTCGTCTTTGTTGAAACCACTTGATGTGCTGCAAAATTTGTCCCGCGCGAGGATTTTTTAAGAGTCTAATTCTCACTTCGGGTTCTGTAGCATGAACCGATACATATAATGGAGACAGGCGCATTGCTTCAATACGTTGCCATTCCCGTTCTGTCAAATTAGTTAAAGTCAGGTAAGAACCATACAAAAAGCTCAAGCGATAGTCGTCATCTTTGAGATACAAACTTGAACGCTTACCTGGTGGTTGTTGATCGATGAAACAAAACGGACAACGATTATTGCACTGAATTAAATTATCAAACAAAGCGGTTTCAAATTCTAACCCCAAGTCTTCGTCGTAGTCTTTTTCAATTTCCAGATGATGAGTTTTGTCAGTAGCGTCTAAGACTTCTAATTCTAAAATTTCATCAGCGCACAAAAACTGATAATCAATTAAATCACGGGGAGGCGTACCGTTAATAGTGACGATCGCATCCCCAACTTCAAAACCAATTTCTGCTGCAATAGAATCGGGTAATACTTTGGTAATTCGAGCCGGACGAATAGTAGTCATTGGTCATTGGTCATTGGTCATTGGTCATCGGTCATTGGTCATTGGTCATTGGTCATTGGTCATTTGTTTTAAACAAATGACTAATGACTAAATAACTATTAAATATTTATCAACAATCCCATCCTAGTTGCAGCCAGTATTAATATGCCAAATATCAGCCTATACCAAAAAAGTTATCCCCGTTGCCACCTTTCCATGCGCTGCTAAAGAATTCCTGCACCAATTGCACCCAGAATTGCTGCTCCAAACCCCAGGCGATACCATACAAATACCCAGCTGCTACGTCGTTGCAGGAACTTCAGCAACCAAGCAATTGATAAATAGGAAAATACGAAGGTTGAGGCGATACCAATCAATAATGGCAGGAATATATGCGATTCTTGGAGTACGTCTTTAGTTTGAACAGCTGTGGCGATCGCCAGTGTTGGTAAGCCTAACAAAAATGAAAATCGAGCAGCAGTCTCTCGTTGTAAGCCAATAAATAAGGCTGTTGTCAGAGTTGAACCAGAACGTGAAGCTCCTGGTAGAAGAGCTATCATTTGCCCTAAACCTACAATAATTCCATCTTTAATTTTTACTTCTTTAAAACCACGCTTGCGCGAGCCGAATTTCTCTGCTAAACCCAACAATATCGCCATCACGATTGACATGACTGCAATCATCAAAGAACTTTCCAATTCAACATTTAAAATCTTGAGTACTAAACCACCTAATAACGCAGGAAACGTCCCAATCGCGATCGCCACAAACATTTTCCACTCAGATCGCTGCCATTCCTTATGCTGAAATGCGAACCAAGCACCCCCTAAAATATTGTGAATGTCTTTCCAAAAATATATTACTACTGCAAAAACGCTGCCAAGCTGAATCGCATCAATAGCTGCTTTACTCCATGTCACCTTCCAACCTAAAATGTCTCGAAATATGATCAGGTGGGCGGTACTGCTGATAGGTAAAAATTCTGTAATACCTTGGACTATACCTAAAATAAATCCTTGCACTATTTTCCCAATCAAGTTGGATTCACCTGCAACAGCATTACCAGCTGTTTGCATCAGATGATTTCCTACAGGCAAAAAAAATTCTACTCCACCTGTTACAAACATTGTTCCCATTAACCACACTCCAGAAGTAGCTGCCTAACTTTAACGAATTATCCAACTTTACGTCTTGGGAGTCAGTTGTACCGGAAGAGTATTTTCTCAAAAACACTCCTAAAGGAGGAATACAGGGATTGAAAATGTGATTTTCCTGCTCAAAATTCCCTGTAAGATAAAAGATATAATTATTATGCCCCTGGGGGGGATATGTGTTGTGATATATTAAATAAAATAAAGTTAAATAAATAATATTAATAAACTTTGGTTAACAATACATTGTCTTCATACACTGTTTCCACTGGCATCAAAACTAAGACGGAGACATTCTCCACTTCCGGACATCAGCACATGCAGGCGTCAAATCCGCTTGTAGTATTTGCTTCTGCTCGGCAAACCTGGTTAATTTTTGCAGCAGCTATATTTTTAGTAACCGTACCAGTATTTATTGAAGCGCCTCTGGTGCGATCGCTGCCGTGGTTGAGTGTTGGTCTGACATTTTTGTGGGTGTGGCTGAGTTTCTTATTAATGTCACGTTCTGTAACATACCATTGGGGAGATTTATTATTTGGGTTTAGCTGGAGTTGGTTAGCTGGTTCGATTTACTGGGGTTGGTTACGTTGGGAACCTTTATGGCACTTACCAGTAGAAGCTATCGGTCTACCATTTGCCATATGGTGCTTGCGTCGCAATTGGGGAAAAGTTGGTAACTGGTTTTATTTGGGTTCTTTACTAGGTACTGCCTTAACTGATGTGTATTTCTACTTAGTAAATTTAATGCCACACTGGCGACAAATTATGCGAGTAGAACCAGAATTTGTGCCATTAATTTTACATAATGCTGTAGCACAAGTAGAAACCCCTTGGGGAGTAGCTTGGGCATTAATTCTTGCTATGGTTCTCACAATGGTAGGAATTTTACCTTTAGGTAGAAGACAGTGGCACTGGTATGCTTTTGGCGGAGCAGTGTTAAGTACAATTTTAGTAGATAGTTTATTTTTGTTAGCTGCCCTTTTGGCCTAATACCATTTCACTTTTTTGATGATACAAATACATGAGTAGGGGTGTAAGGCTGTACAGCCCTACAGTAAATCCAGTATGTATCAGGATTTTTGTGAAACGGTATAATTCCAGTGAGTTCAACTTTGCTAATCAGGATTTACAAAATCGCTCTTTTCAAAAGCGTAATTTGATTGGTGCAGACTTTAGCGGTGCAGACATTCGTGGTTGTGATTTTAGTAAAGCGCTATTGCGAGAAGCTAATTTTAAAGAAGTCAAGGCTGGTCAAACTCTTACACACTTGATAATTACGATTATTGTGGCAGTAGTTGTGGCGATCGCGACGTTTCATGCAATTAGCCAGATATTATTTAATGTTCTGGGTGTAACTCCCGAAGAACCTGCCTGGTTTTATACTCTCGTTTTTTTCTCGGTTTTGGGTATTGTCACAGTTGCTTCTGCTGTAAGAGTTATTAATCATACTAGATTATTCATCAAGCGTGTTGCAACAACAGTTTCCGGCGCATTATTAGGCGCATTACTAGCTTTGTTTTATCGCGGAATCACCACGATCCAAAATCAGCCGCAGGTTGGTATCAAAACTTTAATTTTGAGTGCGGTGATTACAGGATTGCTCGGTTTTTGCTTTCCCAGGGGATTAGCTGGTGTGGGAATTGGGGTTGGTGGTACGGTTGCAGCGTATGGGTTTGCTTTTTTACTAGCAGCAGTCGCATTTGCACACTTAAGCACCCTGCATCTAGTTTGGGGATTGGTATGGGGGAGTTTGTGTGTAGGAGCGATCGCACTAGTCATGCTTTTGTTGGTTGAGAATGTCAAAGAGATTACACGCTGCTTCGCCACATCATTTCGCAGTGCTGACTTGACAAATGCTAATTTTGAAAATGCCAAACTTGGAAATACGGATTTTTCTAAAGCAGTAGGATATCGATCTTGATTTAATTAGGGAACGGGGATCGGGGATCAGGGAATAGTTATACTTCCCACAGTCATTGCACCCCACCCCTTAATCCCCTCCCCGCAAGCGGGGAGGGGAGGTTTTGGCGTTAGACAAAACCGGGGTGGGGTTCTTTGAGAATTCCTAAGTTTTGTAGGGTGTGTTGTCGCGCAGCGCAACGCGCCATTCGGTGATTTTCGGTGTTCCGTCCATAATGCACTTTTGTATATTGACAGAAGCTTCGAGTTCAAAACAGGAAGCTTTGGGTTTGAAACAGGAAACTTTGGGTTTGAAACAGGAAGCTTTGGGTTTGAAACAGGAAACTTCGGGTTCTGATTCGGGAGCATCCCAAATGTTCAAAAAACGCCTGCGATTGAAATCGCAGTCTCATAGTGAAACTCTGCTGAAGCAGACTGTTTGATTTTATGAAGTCGTCTGAAGACGACTTGCGCTATTAGCAAAGGGTTTAAACCCTTTGGTTTATGGTATTTTGAAAAAATTGGGATGCTCCCTGTGATTCCGAAATTCGGTGATTATACTGGGAATAACAAGATAGTGACTTTATATTAATCTTGCTATGCCTCTCACCTTCAGCTTTGCTCTCAGTCAAAATCAGACGTTTGAGTTACGGTGTGATTATGATTCGCGGCGTTTGGATAGTGTGGAGTTGGGGGCGCTGATTGATGTATGTGAAACAAAAGTTGCTGGCGCGGTTGAGTGTGTTTCAATTGCCAGTGAGTGAGGATATTGTGAAAGCCGCTTGGTGGACTCAGCAACGCCTCAATGATCCAGAGACATTTAAACCCTGTAGAGACGTTGCACTGCAACGTCTCTACATGTCCAAAATTATGACGAAAAATTCTTAACCGAACCGTATTGCGGGATATGGGGTTGGTGCAAGATATCTGGGAACGAGAACTTTCTCACTTGGAACGAGAATTTTCCCACTTGAAACGAGAACTTTTTCACTTGAAACGAGAACTTTCCCACTTGGAACGAGAACTTTCTCACTTGGAACGAGAATTTTCCCACTTGAAACGAGAACTTTTTCACTTGAAACGAGAACTTTCCCACTTGGAACGAGAAACTTGGAGTTCAAAGCTTCAACATCCGAGTTTAGAACCAATACGCTTGGTGTTAAGGCTAAAAACTAGAACTGATGTAGGTTGGTTTGAGGAACGTAGACGCGCTCATTAGGATATGAGACGCGATAATACTCTTACGAGAAGCCGCTCTTACGAGCGTCTACGCGTCTCTACAATACAATCTCAAAATTATGATGACTAAAAATTTTCTACAAATTCAGGACGACTTGATTGAGTCAACTTGAGCTTTTCTTCTAAACCTGTCCAATTTTTTTGCTCAATCAGGTGAATTAATTCATCAATATTATGACGATATTGTTGGAGCGATCGCAATACTTCTTGTTGATTATACTGTGCCATCATCATTCCTAGTTCTGGATTACCGCCGCCGACACGACTAGTATCTCGAAAGCCAGAACTAGCTAATTTTTGGGCTAATTGCAAGACTTGGGGATCACTTTCACCCAAACAAGCAGTAATTAAAGCAGCACTCACCATGACTGGTAAATGAGAAATCCAACTTACGGCGCGGTCATGATGTTCGGGAGGACAATAATAAAGTTTAGATCCCAGTTGTTTGACTATTGTCTCTACGGTAGATATTGCTTCTGGGGGTGTTGTAGCAGTTGGTGTCAACACATAAGGTCTATCAACAAATAGATGTCTTTGTGCAGCTTCAATACCACTTTCGGCTGTACCCGCCATCGGGTGTCCACCGATAAAATTTGTCCATAGGGGAGAAATGGCTTTAACTATCGGTGTTTTGACTGAACCAACATCGGTGATCACAACATTAGCAGATAGATAAGTGATCAACTGCTCAACAGTAGGAATAATAAGTCCAATCGGTGTACAAATAAATACAACCTCTACAGCAGTGAGCAAGCTCATGTCAACAGATGCTTGATCTACACTACCAAGAGCGATCGCCTTGGTACAGGTGGATTGCTGACGACTGACTCCTACAACATAATGTCCATGCGATCGTAAATCTAAACCCAAAGAGCCGCCAATTAGTCCAAGTCCTAAAATACCAATATTCATTGTGATTTTGACCGAAATTCAATTACCAGTCATTATATAAATTAATATTTAGTAGTTAATAAATAGTAAATAGTGGTAAATAAAAAACTATATAACCACTGACCAAATATTAGGAGTAAAAAATGCGTGATTCCTTTAATAGAATGATAGGTAAGACTCGCTATGTAGTGTGTCGTATTATGTTACATTTAGCAGGATCTGAAGTTGCACCAATCTTGGGAATATTAAATCATGGTGCGCGAGAAGCAATAGATTCTGATGGTGATTTAAATATTTTGGGAGAGGGACTAGTAGAACTCAGCCAAACTCTCTTGCAATACGATGAATACTGGCTTTCTGCTGCCAATGAAGGTGATGTATTTTGGAATGAAGGCGAAGCGGGAGATTATGTGAATGAGTTGTTTACAGACTCAGCCCAACGTTACAAGAGTGAGCCAGATTTCAGTTCTGAGTCTGATTATAATGACTCTTTTTCTATACCTGTAACGCGCAATGTTGTTGTCATGATTACAATTGCTTATCAAGGAGAAGTACCAGAATTAGAAACCGATCTCGCCAATACTTATGCTTTGAAAGAAGCTTTCAAAGCCTTAATTAATTTGCATTATAACCATAAACTCCAAGCAATTCAGGTACATTTTTCACCTGCTCAATTAGGTGATGAACTTACTAACGACCAACTTTTGCAATACTATCCAGAGTTGATACCTTTGTAATGGTCTTAGTATATGGTTGATTGTTATTTGGGACAATTAACTAACAACTACCAACACCCATCAATTCCCAATTTGATTGAGAAATTGTTAAGCTCGAAGATGAGAAGATAGTTAAATGCTGATGAAAATTTTGCGTAAATTAACAGTAATTGTTCTAACATTGAGTTTGTGTTTAACCACAGTTGCCTGCGGTGGTGGAGCAAATCAAAATCAGCCACAAGCTAATAATGGCAATCAGACAACAAACATCAGTAAGTTGAAAGATGGTCAGTATCCAGTACAACAAGCTACTTATGACGATGGTGATGGGGTATACACTCTATTTTTGCTCAACACTACGCCCCCAACTGTGAGAACCGAAAATTTGCAAATGGCGCGGCTGACCGATGATGAAGTCAAACAGGGTAAAAAAACTTACCTGAAAGTGGAAAACGGACAGCCAGCGATGTACTTAACAGAAGATTTTAAAATTGAGTACGTCCACAACGTCACCCAAACTCAAACAAATCCTCAAACTGGACAGCAGGAGACGGTAGTCGTCCGTCAACAAAGTAGTTTTTGGACACCTTTTGCTGGAGCTTTAGCTGGTCAAGCCCTTGGTAGTCTGTTGTTTAGACCCCAGTACTATGTACCACCTGTGTATCAACCAGGAGTAACTTTGACTGGTTACGGCGGTTATGGCAGAAGCTATAACGATGCAGTTTCCAGCTATCAGAGTCGTTACAATCAGCCACCAGCAGCAGTCAGAAATCGCACTGCTTTCCGTACAACAGGGAATATTCGCAGAACTCCCAATACCTCAACTGTACGCACAACACCACGTACCACTACTGGTAGTCGCCCCACTGGTTCTGGTTATGGTAGCAGTACCCTCAGACCATCTGGTAACTCTAGTTCTACTAGACGCAATTCTGGTAGAAGTTTTGGTAGCGGACGTAGTTCTTCAAGTCGTCGTAGCAGTGGTTTTGGTAGCAGAAGACGGTAGTTAATTTGATATTATGTCTGCTTGAACACTTATACTATCCGTTGAGGTCGGTAATGAGTAATGGTAATTAAGCATCAATACTGCAAGGGATAGGATTTTTCGTCATAATTTTGGGCATGTAGAGACGTTGCACTGCAACGTCTCTACTCTGTGTATTACTTTAAGCCAAAGCCACAGCTGGTTGTGGCCAACGTCCCACAGCCTTACCAATGACTGCTAGTTCTTGCATTAACTGATCGAAAGCCTCTGGTGTCAGAGATTGAGGCCCGTCTGACAAAGCCTTCTTCGGGTTGGGGTGAACCTCAATCATTAAGGAATCACACCCAGCAGCAATAGACGCCATTGACATCGAAGGTACATAAGCAGCCCAACCAGTACCATGACTAGGATCAATCATGATCGGTAGGTGAGTCAGGTTTCGCAACACTGGTATAGCTGATATATCCAAAGCATTACGCGTATATTGGCGGTCAAAGGTACGAATTCCTCGTTCGCACAAAATCACATTTGGATTTCCCGCCGCCAAAATATATTCAGCAGCCATCAACCATTCTTCAATAGTTGCCGACATTCCCCGCTTTAGTAAAACTGGCTTTGGTTGCGCTCCGACTTTTTTGAGTAGAGAGAAATTTTGCATGTTTCTTGCTCCTACTTGGACAACATCAGCAATTTCTGCGATTTTGTCCAGGTCAGCAGTGTCCATAACTTCTGTAATAATACCCAGCCCGCTAGCTTCCCGTGCTGCTGCAAGTAATTCTAAAGCGCTTTCACCATGACCTTGGAAGGCGTAAGGCGAAGTCCGGGGTTTGTAAGCACCACCACGGAGAAATCTAGCTCCCGCAGCTTTGACACGTTGCGCCGTCTCAATAATCATTTCTTCATTTTCGACGGAGCAGGGTCCAGCCACAACTACTAAGGGGTGGTGTTCGCCAAAGGTAACAGGCCCATCAGGAGTGTTGATAACTACTTCAGACGCTTCTCCGTGACGGTATTGACGGCTAGCGCGTTTGTAAGGCTTTTCTACCCGCAATACTTGCTCAATCCAAGGACTAACTTCCTGAATTTGCAGGGGGTCTAAGTCGGCTGTTTCACCAACTAGACCAATTACGACTTTGTGTTTACCAACAATTCTTTCTGGTGTCAGCCCCCAAGTGGTGAGTTCCTCACTAACGCGGTTAACTTCCGCTTCAGGGGAACCAATTTTCATGACTACAATCATGTTTCAGTTGTTAATTGCTAGTTGCTATTAATTATTATCTAATATCTAAGAAATTCAGTTATATTTTGTGGTTTCTAGTTTTTTCTTTACGCTTTAATACAGATCTCTTTTGATTTTTACAAATTTATAATATTTTTTTAATAATTCACTTTGAGAAAACAAATCAAAAATAGAGCGCTCAGAAGTTTTGCTGCTTGTATTGGGTTAAAAGAATATTAATTTTTGCTGAGTTCAGCAATGTTGAAGTTATTAAACTTCAACACTTTTTTTAAATCTACCCAATACGCTGGAAAAATGTTTATTTCCAGATCAGCAATTATCTGAGTCTCTGAGCGCTAGCAATTATGTATTCTTTTTTTGCCGAGATTCACGCCAAGCTGAAACCATCCGCCCAAAGTTGGTAATAAAGTCATTCCAACCCAAGAGAGTTCCGGTTCTATCTTCATCCCAAGAAGCAGAAAGAACACCGTAAGATATCCCCAATACACCTAAACCAAAAAATCCCATATTCACCAATAAAACGGCGACGGGAGGTAGTTTGATGTCGGTGTTGGTGAGAAGGAAATAGCTCACAACCAAGGTCATTATCCCCAAAGAGGTTGGCACTCCAGCAAAACCAGCCACACGACGCATCATTCGTTGGCTGACTACTTGGGGAATCGCAACTTCTTCTTTGCTATAACGTGGTTTTTTCTTTTCCTTTTTTACAGGCTCTTGCTTAACAATTTGAGCTTTACTTTCTGCCTTGGCAGGTTTTTGACGCTTTTTATTCGGTTCAAATGGCAAGCGATCAGATTCAGCAGGCATAATAAAGAGTTCCTATCCACGAATGCCGAGACGAGCAATCAAAGCTTGATAATGTTCTCGACTATCTTTCTGTATATAGGATAAAAGACGTTTACGCTGACCGATCAACTTTAACAATCCCCGACGGGAAGAAAAGTCTTTCTTATTGGCTTGCAGATGTTCACTAAGACGGTTAATACGTTCCGTCAGCATGGCAATTTGAACATCGGCAGAGCCAGTGTCGGTTTCGTGTACTTGGTATTGGGAGATAATCTCCAGTTTGCGCTGTTGCGTCAGAGCCATGATTGAGTTAGTTGTCTGTTTCTATAAATTATGCAGCAGTCTCCCATATTATCACAAACCTCCATGAATCTTTGAAGACAGTGATTATCCAAGAATGCCAACATTGTTTGGCTCATCTCATCCGCAAGGCGATCGCTTGAACCGAAGCTGTAGATGTATATAAGGAAACGGGGGATTTGGGAGTTAATGTAGATCGGTACAAATAAACTTGACTCGTTAGAGTGATCATTGATCATTGGTGGTGCTTCATTTTTATTTTATGATTTTGGTATGACCTTAGCGCTGAAAATTAAGATTTCTCAGACGACGTAATAATCTAATCAGAGGTGATTCGATCTTGAGTTCAAAAGCTAAAAATTGAGTACGTTGCAGAGAATTAAAATTGTTGTCGCTGACAAGAATTAATGAACGCTGTCCATTTGATAATTTGGGACCAAGAGTTAAACCTTCAACATTATCTAAAAATACGTCAAGATTTCTCAAGTCGAATAGTAGTTTTTTTTGAACTGGTTTAATATTTGGAGAGCCAGATGCTAAAAGACTGTTAATATTATGAATATCTGTTGCTCCTTCTAGAGAAACTTGAAACAGCGCAATATAAAATCCTAAGCCAGTAAAACTCCGTTCTAAACTCAGAAAATGTCCTTGATTGTCAAGGGCAAATAAATCAGGTATCCCACTAGCAAATTTGCGAGAAATATTAAAAAATGGTGCGATCGCTTCAGTCTGATAAACAAATTCTTTTTCTGGCTGATTTGTCAACAAATTATATTGCAAAATTCGACATGGACTACTAGTATTTGGCTTTGCTTCTGAACCATCTTGAATTAGAGCATTTTCGGTGGCTGTGAATAAACTATTTTCATCAGGTGTAATCGTGAGACTCTCAAAAGCTAAATTGTTGCGGATACCTTTTTTCCCATTTTTATCTGGCAAAAATTTGCTTGGTATGGGTAGTGTTCTTAATTCGCTCCCAGAAGATAGAGAAAACTCTTTGATAAAAGGATTTATTAATTGATTAGCATCACCTTCAGAAGAAATAAATACTGTTGACTTGCTGGTTAAGGCTATTCCTTCTGCATCTATACTACCAGCACCAAAGTTTTTACCAGTTTCATTAATTAGTGGATTAACTCCAACAATAGTAACACCACCATCTTGAAGAGAACCTTTACTCAGGTTGATTTTGAGAGTATAAAAACGAGCCGCACCTTTGTTACTACGGTCATCAGATATGGCATAGTACAGGTCATTTTTAGTATCATAGGTGATTCCAGATAAACCACCTACTTCAGTTTTTTGAAATAACAAACCTTTGGGTAAAGTAGTAGAACCAATAAATTTTATATCTGCGATTTCAACAGCCGATGTTCTGAAATTACTTAAAAAAAGACTGATGATGAAAATCGTGAGCAAAAATAAAATAAATTTGGGAAATTTCAATATTTTTTTGACTAAGTGCATTGGTAAGTGTTGCTAAGAATAAAATTCCACAACACAATATCATAACTCAGTTGGCAAAAAGCTAACGAACCAATCTTTCACACTGCGCGTCGCACGACAATCATCTTCATTGTAAGATTGGATTTTTTCTAATAAAGTGCGATCGCCTGTTTTTAACCACTGATCGTACCAGTATATACATTTAGCACCGCTAGCTTCGGGATGACGCCATTCAAAACCCAACCAACGGGCGATCGCTTTTAAGGCGTAACTTTCTACAGGCAATGCTACACTTTGGGTTAGTTTTTCATATACATCTACAAACCGATTTAGTATGGGTTTTACCACAGCATTTGGAGTATGGTAAAGTTTAGACAGTCGTTTAACTGTGTCGTATTCGTAGATGCAAAAATGGTAAATTGGTGCATGAGGATATTGCCACACCAAATCCAAAAATTGCTGCCATATTAACTCTTCGTCTTCTAGCTTTTCTGCTAATAAAGAATAAAATTGCTCTGTGTTGTTTTGTCTATCAACAACCAAAACACCTAGTAAGTAATCTAAATTCAAGTCTGGTTGAGCTTCAATATCAAAGTAAAGCTCAATCGGTGCTGTAAATATATCTGGAGACGAACTAGTCAAACTCAGGGAATTAATTTGCTGTTGAGAAAATAGCAGTAAATTCTGCTGTTGAGCAATACCGCTTGCTCTATTAGATCCATTTGTAGTGATGTTATCCTTAGCAAGAGTTAAAATTTTGTCACTAGCAGGTAAGATAAGCGGGCGATTTTCGATGACAGATTGAGCCTGGACTATAACTTTACAAGCAATTTGGCTATCAAAACCAGGTAGATTTTCTAGTAATGTTGGACTTGTTTGAGCTAAAGATTCTAATGTGGTGATCTCTAGTGCTTGTAGTTGAGTGTAGCGAATGGGTGTGATTCCTGGGAGTAGAGACAGGTGTTTTTGAGATTGAGCGATCGCATAACAACTGCTGTACCAATGACAAAGATTGCACTTTTGACGACTAATAAATATCTCTGGTGCTTTATTTTTTTCTAGAGTTTGAATCAATTCCCACAAAATACGATGCATTTGTGGCATTGCTTTGGTTAAATCTACTGGATATCTAGTTTCTTTACCGCGTAAAATTAGCCAAGGCGTTTCTGGTTCTGCTTGCTGCACCATCGCCAAAACTTGGGCGTGAAATGCTGCTACACTTTGATACTCTTGTTTAGGACGTTTTCCTAGTTCGATATTCACCGGAACATACATCCAGTCTCCAAAGCAAGAATTTCCCGGTTTTTTAATTAGTAAATCTGGACGACTTAATAGGGTATATCTTTCTAAATCAGGATAAACAGGTGAAGCTGAAGGAAAAATGCGGAAATCCTGACGAGGGGACACCGAGAAATCTTCACTTTGTGTATCTGTAACTTCTTGGGTATCTATCAACTCGTATAAGTGTAAGTGTATATCAGAGTACTGAGTTAACAGCACACCATGATAAATACACTCTACGCCCTGCTGCATTAATTCAATAGTCGCAGTTTGACCTCTGTACCAATCACCTTGGGGATAATTGGGTCGCAAAGAATTCCACTGTGTGAGGACTGTTTTTTGATAAACGATTTTGTCTCGCTGCAACTTGATCAGCAAATCATTTGCACCATCTGTTTCTCTGAAGTCACCGTAGAGATCTAAATAAGGTCGGCGCTTACAGCGATGGTATTGCAGCAGTAGTTCAGCACTAATTAACATTTAGTATATTGTAACTCCCAGAGGCTGATCACCTTGGGATTTTGGGATTGAAGGCACCAGTTTTGGTTTTCCTAGTCCTGGTATTACACTTTTGTATTCTTTAACTTTGGTAGACTACCAAAGAGCGTGAATTTTTGTATAGTCTATCTTATTTTAAGATACTTTTAACAGAGTGATCGCATGAAACTTGAGTCAGGGTGTAGGGTGTGTTACGGGTGAATCAAATTGTTTGTTTTCTCACTGATGCTCAGGTAGGTAATTCTTGAAGATAGCTTTTTCACTATACTAAGTGTGCTTTGCGATGAATTTATCATAATGACTATAGCGATAAACCACACCAGAAATGCCAGCAATAATTAACCACGAAAGAGTATTGAGTCGCAAATCAAAGAGCGTGACATCTGCTGTATTAAATAATACCCATACTCCAAATACAACTTGATAACTAAAAAATATTAATTTATCTTCGGCTTTGAGGGCTTTTGAATTTAATAACAGTAGCATACCTGCGATGAATATCCAGCCTAATAAAGCACAAAATAACAAAGTTGCGGGTAATCCGGTTTCAGCAGAAAGCATCAAAAAAAAGTTATGGGGATGACCTAACCAAATATGCATTTTTGCTTTATACAGTTGTGTAAAGTTGCGTAAACCCCACCCAGTCCAAGGACGTTCCTGAGTTAATGACCAAGCAAAATCCCACTGAGTTTTGCGGAGGAGGGCGACTGGTCTATCGGGATACATTTGGTCATTTAACCGCGCCCAAAAGTAAGCAGGTACTAATTTACGAAACAATTGAGCAATGGGTGGAGGAGCAAAAGCAGCTACAAGTATACTTGTGGCTATGGCAGTGACACCAGTTACCAAAAAATGCCAACCTTGATAAAGTGCATAAATTAAACAAGCAAAAACAGCGATCGCCCATGCATTACGCGAATTGGTTAAAATTAAGCCCACAAAATCAATCATGACTATGAGAGTCAGCAAAACAACTGACACAGCAGAAGAAGACAGACGCAGAGGTATGGAGAGACGAAAATTTAGGGAATCATTAACTCTTAACTTCTGATATGCTTCTAACCACAAACCCAACCCAAGCACAAACACAATCACCAGATAACCAGCCAAAGTGTTAGCGTACATGAAACTAGAAGCCATACGACCGGGTGGGTTTCCTCCAGCTGCGATCGCCCAACCAAAAATACTTTTCCAATGTGGTGGTGTAGTCCAACCCCAAAACAATTGTCCTAAACCAATTATGACTACTGGTACAGAAGTAATTACCAAAATCCAAGATAGTTGACGCAGTTGTTGTGGTGTTTGGATTAAGACACTAAAAGCAGCAAAAAATAAAATAAATGGTAGGAAATTCCATAGACCGAGAATAGCCTCCTTTTGCTCAAAAGCAAAGACAGTACTAATGACGAGCAATATACTTAAAACCGCAAATCCCAAATTTTGGGGTTGACGAATAATTCTGCGGTATTTTATTAACCATGTTCCTAACAATGCCACACCTAGAAACACACTCCCCAATAATGGAAGTAATGGAAAGACTAGCAATCCAAACTGGGCGCAATGCCACGAAAATTGCAGTTTAGGGTCAGGATGGCGTAAAAATGGTAATTTATACTTGGTCATTTGTTGTTTGTCATTAGTCATTAGTCATTTGTTATTTGTCACTTGTCTGTGGTTTATGGTTAGTTGTTTCTTATATTCCACTAATCAATCGACCTCTTGCAAAAATAATAAATAACCTTCCCCTACCCTCTTTGAAACGGAGAGAAGATTTATTCTCCCCGTTTCAAGGGGACTGAGGGAGGTTAATTCGACTTTTGCAAGAGGTCTAATAACCAATGTGACCAATGACTAATGACTATGTCGTCAGGCTAATTCCCAACATTCCATACGAGTAAGCCGAATTTGAGCTAAGGCGAAGATAGTTGGAATAATTCGACCATAGTTAACAGCGATCGTTCTCCATCCCAAATCTGCAAAAAACCAAGCCCACATCATCGGTCCTACAAATGCAAACACACTCCTGACAGTACCATAACGAGCTGCATTTACAGCCATACCCCGCTTTGCCATCTGCAATGTTACGTAGTTTTGAAACTGTACTGTAGCAGCAGCCCCACCTTCAAGTGCAGCTTGTTTGGTGACTTGATAGGTAGCAAAATGCATTGCAAATTGACGGGCAATTTGCTTGAGTAACAATGGCTGGATCACAGAGGTGACAGCCAAAGCACTACCCCCTTTGAAAAGTAAACCCAAAGGATCATGCTGCAAAGAAAGCGGTAGTGGTTCATTCAGTTGTGATTTTGACAACTGATGCTGAACTTTTGCAGTCAACTTTTGTTTATCTTTCTCCGGCAATTTTTTCCACACCCGTCCTAGCAGGTGTAAAAACACTTCTGCTTCTAAATCAATAGTTGATAAATCATCAGAATAAGGAATTTTTAAATACTTACAGACCTGGATTAGTGCTTGCCGATATGTTACTTGGTTTGTACGTCCTCGCAATACAGTCACACCATCGGCTGCTAAAAAGCGAAAGCGTTCCTCCAGTGCATTTAGCCAAGCTTCACGACCTTGGCTTTGTATTTCTATCGGTTCAGGTGTCTGAACATAATCTAGGGGATTGAACTTACGGCTAAACATAATTGCCGTTAAGTCTTGCAATTCATCTTCAGTGGCAAGTTCGAGTACCGCCCTCAGTTCATCCAATTTCCCTGCCTCCCTTCCATGCAGCTTTATCCTGTACCTTATTCTACTATTAGCCTTCGGCACTCATTTGTTTGTTATTAGGCAATATCGTACTTGAAAATAGCTGGAACAAAGCACAAAAGCTGATTGGTAGCGTATTTGGACTTACTCTTTGACGACTCTAAATAAAAAATATCCAATTGCAGAGGGACAGGGGATTGGGGAAACGGGATTGGGGACAACGGACAGGGGATTGGGGAGGGAAGGGGGAATAAATTGTGTTTGATGCAAAAGTTTAGGGTTGGATAATTTATTTTTTTGAGTTCCCTAACCATTTTCGTCTTTTATTCGTCTTTTAACGGATCATGTCCCCAATTCATTAATGAGTAATGCCAGTGTGTATTCTTTATATCTCCACTGGGTTTTTGTGCTAAGTGACGATGGATATAACTGATGACTTTTTTCATATGCGATATTTCGTCATCATTATATTCATCTTTTTTGTTTTCCAATAACTTAACAATTTCTTTCCCAGATTTATGTCCTATAGATTCTGAGTCTCCATTTTTTTGACCAACCGATTGAGATTCTTCTGTTTGCAACCAAGATTGTAATTCTTTGACTGTCATATTAACTGAGCTACGAAACTCATCAATTACTGATTTAGTATCTTTACTCATAAAACTATAATTATTCCTCTATTTTTTCAAGGGCATCTGGTTTGTGAGCAGCTTGTTTCCCTGTTTTGTCACTTTCAACCAAGTATTCTGGATTCTCTTTAGACGCTGCTACGTGATGTCCTTTTATTTCTGTGGATGAGGTGAGTTTTTCTTTAACTTCACCAGTAGTTTCGCCTTGAGAAGTGTTCCACTTAACTTGATCTCCCTTTTTTAATTTTTCAGTCATAATTTATGTTTTTGTTAAAGTTTTACACTTGCTAATTATGTTCGTAGTAAGTAGAGCAATTAATCAGCCTATTGATAGAAAAAACAGAAATTATGTGGATGATAATCAATAATTTTTCTCTAAGAAAAGTCTTTTATATTCCCTGAGCGATCGCATTTCGCAATTAAAATAAACAGTATAATCTAATACGCGTGTTTCTAAAAAAGAGGTATCATACACTTATTTAATTATTTCTATATTGAAATTAATGTTATTTTTACTGATATATCTGATTATGATTCCGAAATGCTACAAAGAAAAATTGTAGCTGTTTATATCCCCACAACAGTGGGATTTACGCTTTTTTCTTATTCACGCACTTTTTATGAGCAGTAGTAGTTCCACATTGACAAAAGTTGCGAGAGTTTCTGGTATTGCTTTGCTGACAATATCTACGATAGCTGCAATTGCCAATCAGCCTAGTTACGCCAGTGGTACAACCTTCTTTTGCGCTAACAGCAAAGGTTATCCTACAACCTTTGCTAAGACTTACAATGGCCGGAAAATACCAATGATTCGTTGGGTTCCAAATAATTACTTTGCCTCTAAGTTGTCTCCTGCACAACGTTGTCGGGAAGTATCAGATAGATTTCAAAGAAGCTACGATAACGGCACTCTTAAAACCATTATTTCTGGTACGCTCAACAAACAACCTGTTGTATGCGCTGCTGCTAGCACATACGATACTTGCAACAAGAATAATCTCTTATTTACTCTCCAGCGTGGTACTAATGCTAAACAGGCTGTCGAAAGGCTGCTTGATCGTGGTGGTTTGGCGGCGGGGAGAATACTTAATCAAAATAGCGATAATACGCAGATTTATGTAGATTTTGATACGTATCTCAACAGCATCAAGCCTGAATAATAAGGTAATACCTCTTTCTTACTTAATAGTGATGAATTTGGTGATATAGGCTTTGTTTTCTGGATTTACTGGAAGCAAAGCCTTTAGTTTTAGTTCAGACAAATGTAGGATTAATTTTTGCAAAATGAACCCCCCTCAATCCCCCCGTTCACGGGGGGAAGATTTAGTTCCCTAAGCGTTTACGCTTAGGGTTAGGGTGGGGTAAAAATATTTTTGCAAGCCGATACATTCATAATGCAAGCCGATACATTCATAATGCAAGCCGATACATTCGCAATGCAAGCCGATACATTCGCAATGCAAGCCGATACATTCGCAATGCAAGCCGATACATTCACATTGTAAGCCGATACATTAAGTGAACTACCCAACACCGACCCTATCGGGTACGGTGTGGGCTTCCCAATTCATTAGGGACTGCCTCGACCTTCGTAGATTTTTTACGTCCAGAAGACTTTGGTCTTACATCCCCTCCAAGGGCAGAAGAGCTAGTTCCTAACTCCAAAAGTCGCAATCCTACCCTTCGGGAACGCTTCGCGAACATTTCTAATATTTATGGCAGCGTTGATGTCTCTATCATGCTGTTTTTGGCAGTGTGGACAATCTACAAATCTTACACCCAATGAATCATACCCTTTCTGTAGCATTGGGATTGGTAAAATGCACTCTAGTAATCTCCCCAACTTTTTGAAAAAGTCGGGGAGCTATATGTTTTGTGTAGGTTGTGCGATCGCCCCCGGCGCTGCGCTCCGCGCAATCGCGTAGCGGTTACTAATGCTTTCGGCACGCTTGCGCGAAAGCAGCATCGTCATTTTTGGATATTATATGTCCTAACTGAGTTAAACAAAACTACTTATTGCAATTGCTGTGATTGGAATTAAGATATTATCTATTTCTTTGGGGCTGAATCCCTCTACAACCATCGTGACAAGAGCAATTATTAAAATCCGGTTAATATTCAAAGCACTGGGAATAATCAGCCATACAAAAAATATACTAGCGACAAAGGCAAAAATAAACATTGTCAAACTTCCTTCGATTGATTTATCGCTCAAGATTTTATATTTCCATTTGCCAAATCTTGAGCCAATAATTGGGGCAAAACCATCACCCCAAGCTAGGCATGTCATAGCAACAATTCCAGGGAAAGTTTTATAAAATAAAGTTCCACAAATAATAGCCACAATGACAAAATAAAGTGGTCCTTTGAGTAATTCACGCCTGTCTCCTGTACGAGTCATGGTTTGAACTGCTTCATCATCAGAGTTGGCAAAAAAACCTTTTTGAATTAAAAGAATTAGCCACACTACCATAATCAAAATATTCAGATATTTTGACCAATGTAAATCGTTATAAAGTGGCAAAAAAACAATTATTGAACCAGCACCAATATGTGTAATTTTGCGGCTAAGATCTTGGGGTAGACCGAAACGAGTCACGCAGAGATTCATGAGGGCTACTAACCCAAAGACATAAATAAAAGTCAGCACAGTGGCAAGTAAATTTCCAACCAACGGGCTGACTCCTAAAATAATAGATAGCATACTCAGCAGTTAGGATTTAGATTTGGTATATGTTTATCTTCCCAAAAATAGTAGTCTTGCTCAAGATGCCGAGTTTATATTGTGTATTTCTTAAGCTAATCAAATAACATGTAAAATAATCTATCTTTTGCCTGCTACCTTCTAATTATGAGTGATGTCTCCCCCTTATCCACCAACTCTAAAAATCAAGAAATAAATTCCCCTCTGCGGCTGTTAGTTTTAAGTAATGGTCATGGAGAAGATGCGATCGCAGTTCGGATATTACAAGAACTCCAGCGACAACCTCACCCACCAAAAATTTTTGCTTTACCTTTAGTAGGAGAAGGATACGCCTACCAAAAGTTAAATATTCCCGTTATCGGCTCAGTACGTACCATGCCTTCTGGTGGTTTTATTTACATGGACGGACGACAATTTCTACGTGATATGTGTGGGGGATTAATACAACTAACTTTTAACCAAATTCAAACTATACGCACTTGGGTCAATTCTCAACAAAAATTTGGCAAAAACCACGCTATCTTAGCTGTAGGGGACATCATACCGTTATTGTTTGCTTGGATGAGTGGTACTAAATATGCTTTTGTAGGTACGGCGAAATCAGAGTACCATGTACGGGATGAAAAAGGATTATTGCCACGCAGCAGTCAACTGGCACGGTTAGGGCATTTTTCTGGTTCAGTTTACCATCCTTGGGAACGTTGGTTAATGAGTCATCGTAATTGTAAGGCGGTGTTTCCCAGAGATTCGTTAACAACAAAGATCTTAAAACAATGGCCTATTCCCGCTTTTGATGTTGGTAATCCCATGATGGATAGTTTAGAACCAACTTTTCCGACGGCACGATTTTATAGTAATAACAGCGAAAATCCAGGATTGGCTCGACCATTAATTATCACTGTTCTACCAGGTTCCCGCCCTCCAGAGGCTTACGCTAACTGGCAAAAAATTTTGATGGCGGTGTCTGCATTAATTACTCTTCCTCAAGAACTAAGTGTACAAGCCTACACTGGAGGCAAACTTGTATTTTTAGGTGCGATCGCTCCTAGTCTACATTTTGCCAGTATGCACCAAATTCTTCAATCCCACGGTTGGCATCCTTACCCAGATTCTCCTGTGACAATTCCTGACACCGATGCCTTGACATTTAAACAAAAAAATGCATATTTTATCTTGACACAAAAAGCTTATAATGATTGCCTGCATATGGCAGATATGGCGATCGCGATGGCGGGAACAGCAACCGAACAATTTGTGGGTTTGGGTAAACCAGCGATTACTATTGTTGGAAAAGGGCCGCAGTTTAACTCCAAGTTTGCCAAAACACAAAGTCGGCTTTTGGGGCCAAGTGTAATTTTAGTGGAACAATCAAATGAAGTTGCTCAAGTAGTGCGATCGCTTTTTGCCAACCCCGATAAATTGCATGTGATCGCTGAAAATGGTTTGCGACGGATGGGGAAAGCGGGTGCAGCGAAGCGGATTGCAGAATATTTGATTGAAACGATTTTTTGAGGGGAAGGGGATCGGGAATCGGGAATCGGGGACAAGGGGGACAAGGGAGACAAGGGAGAGAATAAACACCAATATCAATCCCCTATTTTCCATTCTCTGTTGCCTGTTTCCTGTTCCCCGATTCCCGATCCCTGTTCTTCACTTAGACGCAAGCAGTTGTGACACCTCTGCATGTGCTAAGACAACGCCAGCTTCACGTTGCAAAGCTGCGTAGTATTTTCTGGCAAATCCGTTACCTTCTTCTTGTGGTGTCAGCAATACGCGAACATCAGTAATCATATTTTCGACATCTTCTAGTGACATCGGTTGATCTGCTTGCAGCATTTCATCGATTTGCACAACTATTTCAGATATGCGATGTAGCCAAGCAAATTGTTCATGTTCGATGACAAGTCGCAGCAGTTCTCCGTTCGATACTCGTCCACGCGCCTGTTCGTAAGTGATGCGTTCTGTCTCCAGCAACATTCGATGAAGATGGAGCAATTTATTTCGCAAATCGCGTAGATATTGATGTTGATGTATTCGCTGTAAAAGTGTGTTAGAAGTCAATGGAACCCATCCTCCCGTTACAATAGTTTTAAGGGCTGGAATGATTTCTGCTTGAGAGTTGGTTGAGTGGTACGCCAGCAATGAGCAACAAAGTCAATAGTTATTTTGCATCTGGTAAATTGGCGATCGCCACTTCCTCACTTTTCAATTCAATTTGTAAATCCTCAACGGCCAAAACTTGTAGTCTGAGTCAATCTAAAACCGGGTAGTTAGGTTTTTTGTCAAGTACGCCGTCATCAAGGTTACTTTGGTGGATGATTCTTATATATGATTAGTCTTATATTAGCATCTATATTAAAAATGACACATAAGTAGCTCAACCTACTTTATATTCGGAAAACCGTCTATGTCGCTAGCATATGCAATTATGGGTCTGCTTCAAGAAGAACAGAGGACAGGCTACGAGTTGAAAACAAGCTGTTTCGATCAATGCATTGCTCACTTGTGGCCAGCAGATCAAGCACAGATTTACAGAACTCTTGATAAACTCCTTGAGCAGGGTTGGATTAACTGTACCGTTGAAATTCAGTGCGATCGCCCTAATCGCAAAATCTATAGTGTAACGGAGGCCGGAAAAGCAGAATTAATTAGATGGTTACAATCTCCCCAGCCTTTACCAACATTCAGAGAACCATTGCTAATTCAATTATTTTTCGCCACACAATTATCCAATGAAGCGATCGTGCAACTTTTAGAACATCAGCTAGCTGCACATATTGAAAAACTAACTGAGTGTGAAAAGACTAATTTACCAGTACTTGGAGATAAATATGCAAGTCGTGAGCAGATTATGCAAAGGCTTGCATTAGAGTTGGTGTTACGCAGAGAACAAACTTATATAGATTGGTTGAAGACGGCTATTGAAATTATTGATCATCAGTAGACTATTGTTTTATTTTCATTCTTTTTTTTGCAAATACTCTGGCGGGACATTATCTACTAACCAGACTCCATTATGAGGCGAGAATCGTTCATGAATTCAATACTTGTGTCAAATCAACATTTCCACCGCTAAGAATTATACCAATTCTGGCATCTGAAGCTTTGACAACACCTTCTAGTAAAGCAGAAGCAGCTAACACTCCAGTGGGTTCCACAACTATTTTTAAGCGTTCCCATAAAAAGAACATGGTGCGAACAATTGCTTCTTCAGATACCGTCACCATATCATCAACATAATTTAATACTAAAGGAAACGTAATTTTACCTAAGCTGGGAGTCCGCGCACCGTCAGCGATAGTATCAGGATTATTTACTGTGTGGAGAGTTTTGCTGTGAAAAGAACGGGTAGCATCGTCGGCGCATTCTGGTTCTACACCTATAACTTTACACTTAGATGTAAGTATTTTAGTGGCGATCGCACTCCCGGAAATTAATCCACCACCACCACAACACACTAACAATAAATCTAGTCCGCCGACTTCTTCTATGAGTTCTTTCGCTGCTGTTCCCTGTCCCGCTATTATATGGGGATGATCGTAGGGAGGAATAATTGATAAACCCCGATTCTGTGCTAAACTTTGCGTTAATTCTTCCCTATCAGTTGTTTTGCGGTTATATAAAATTACCTCTGCACCATAACCACGAGTTGCTGACTGTTTGACAGTGGGGACATCCTCTGGCATGACTATAGTTGTAGAGATGTTGAGCAAATTTCCAGCTAAGGCGATCGCTTGAGCATGATTTCCTGATGAAAATGTGATTACACCTTTTTGTTTTTGGTCTTTTGTTAACTGTAACAGTGCGTTGTATGCGCCACGAAATTTAAAAGAACCTGTGCGTTGAAAGTTTTCACATTTGAAGAAAACTTGGCTATTAGTGCGTTGATTAACAGTTGTTGAAGTCATCACTGGTGTACGATGAGCAACACCAGTAAGATGCTTGGCTGCTGTTTCGATATCAGCAAAAGTGACAGAATTAAACTGTGACATGTTAATAAACTTGATATTAATCCTGATTCAGTTAGATACAAAACAGTAATCATGCAAATTACCTACAGCTTGATAACCAATTAATTGATAGATATGGTTACTGGTTGAATTTGCTAAATCTGTAAACAAAAAACAGTATTTATAGCCTTGATTAAGTAAAGTCTGACTCAAATCTGCCACGCAAGCACTGGCATAGCCATTTTTGCGATATTCTGGTGGTGTGTACACCATACTCACCCCTGCACCATTGGGTGTAATACCAGTATGACAAGCTATTGAGACGGGGGTTCTATCTTCCCAAATATAAGCAGTACCGCGCTGCAAATGGTTGTCAACAGCACGTTCTATATGTGTTGGAGATGTTTGCAAAGCTTCTAGTACAAAAGCTTCAAACCAACGGATGAGTATTTCGCGATCGCTTTGTGTCGCTTGACGCAAGTGACCATTTACTTTGGAAATCGTCTGCACCTGTTCGAGTTGAAAAGCACACAGCGCCATTTTTAATTGGTATGATTGGCCTGTGATTGAATGCCAATTCTCTGCAAAGGCTTTTGCCTCGGCTGTAGGAGCATTGACTCCTGGTGGTAAATTTTGGTTAAAGTGCAGATTTTGTGCGATCGCTTCTATGACCGCAAAATCTTGTATTTTTGATAATAGCAAGTTGCGAGCTTTTGTCTTCATGGCTACTGCAATGATATCTCTATCTGCCTCCACAATTGCTAAATAGGGTTTTTCGTTGAAGCGTTCCGGATTGTGAATCAAGGCGTGACAAATTGCAAACTGTACGTTATGCATTGCTTCATGAATCAGCAAATAGTCTTTCACCTTCTCATAAAATTCTCTTGCATCTTCAAACTGTTGGAGTTTCATGAGATTCTTCTGATTTTGCGCTATTGTTCGCACTTTCCATTTGTTCTCGCAAAGCAGCAACTTGTGAAATAATACTTTGCTCCATACCACCAATTTTCATCTCCGTTATCCATTGCATCATGGCAGAAAGAAATAGTTCTTTAAGATAAGCAAAAGAAAAACCCTCGGTTATTTCTGCAATCTGATTCATACTTGTATCTGATAAACGCATAGCAGAATTAAATTTTTCGTTCCACAAGTTAATGTAAGCAATACGTTCTGTTAAACCTGGTAATTCAAAATAATATTTACGATCAAAGCGACTTGGACGATCTAAAATTGCTGAATCGATTTTTTCTGGATGGTTTGTTGAGGCTAAAATCACTATCCCTGTATTAGCAGCAAAGCCATCAATTTCATTCAAAAAGAAAGAACGATTTTCCCCTTCAACGAGGGAATCAAGGTCTTCTAAAACAAGAATACATGGAGCAGATTGTCGCGCTCGTTTGAAGACTTGCTGAATATTATGATGAGGATTATCATACTGAGACTTGAGACTTTTAACGTATAAGCATGGCACTTGCATTTGATTAATTAAAGCTTTAACCGTGTGGGTTTTACCGTTTCCAGGAGAACCGATCAATAAAATTCCACGCTTCCAAGGAACACTGTAAGCTTCGTAAGTTTCTCGCGCAGCCAAGAAGTGCGTTAGGTCGTTTTGAATCTCTTGCTTGAGAGTTCCACTCAGAATTAGATTATCAAAACTCGCGTTTTGAATAGACTCAAATAAATCGGAATCTTTTGACCAAAAACCATCTTCAAAAACTAAAATTTCACTTTGAATTTCTGAGTTACACTCGCATACAGACGCAAAAAAGTCTTCAGCCAATTCTAGGGTTTTGGCTAAAATCCAATAGTATCTTACTTTACAAAAACCTTGCTGCCAACTGAGCAAAATTACTTCGAGTTTGTTTCCTTGCCATGTTACCTCAAAGCAGGCATTTTCTGTATAATTACAAATTGCATTGTCCATACCATTCCAACCAGAAATAATCTGGTTATGGATTGATGGATCATATTCGATTGTACAAAAGTTAGCGTCAGCATATCTTTCGATATCAAAGCTAGAGTCACTACCTTCTAATATCACCTTGCGAGGATATAGTGCTGCTAATTCCTGACTGACATGATAAGCGATCGCATTATTAGGAAGTTTCAGTGCTTCTGAAATTAGTTGTTGTATGTTCACTGGAATCTCAATCCTTATACGATTTTAGATTTTAGATTTTGGATTTTGGATTAGGAATTTTTTATAGATCTGAGTTTTGTCAATTTATCTGTGGTATGGAAAGCATCCCAATTTTATTAATCACTAATACAACACCTTCAGATTCAATTCCCGAAAAATTTACGCCTGAAATAGATATTTTTCCAACTCTTGCAGCAAAGGGTCAATGGTTTTTTGCTGAATCGTATGTGGTGGGTTCCATTCTACCCACATAAAACCACTGTGTTCACTGATTTCGATCAAAACTTCATTTTTTAGCCATGCTAAAAATATCACAACTTTTTTCTCTACTTTTTTGTTTTGAGTCCGCTTAGATTTGACTAGATAACTAACATGAAACCGGAATTGCTGATCTAATTCAATATCATTAGAACTAATTCCAGTTTCTTCAAATAATTCGCGTAAGGCGCAACTGATGTCATCTTCACCTGTTTCTATATGACCTTTAGGTAAGTCATAACGCTTAGGTTTTAACAGGAGTAAAAAGCTCATTTGTGGTTGCGATCGCATAACAAGCACACCACAAGATTTGATTTCACGCATTATCTAATTTAAACAAATAAATGAGTAAATTCATATATTAAATCTACCCTACCTCGACGCAACATCGCAGGATCTAGTCTTTCTGTGGTGTTACAAGTCATCAGTACTACCAACCTTTGTTGTATTTGAATTCCAGAATCGTCAGCAACACTTTGGTACAAAGTGCCATCTAGCAAGCTTAAAATATGCTCAGTCTTGTTACTTTGTTGTGCGATTTCGCTAGCACGGTCTTGAGCTAAATTGTCTGCCTCATTAATAATAATACAAATTCGCTCTAAGTATGTAGGTGGTACAAAATTGGCGATCGCATCATGATCCAAAATAAAAATCACAAAGCCAAGTGAGACCAAAACTTCTTTGGCGAATGCTTGTGTCCACGCAGTTTTACCTGTTCCTGGTTTACCATGTACTAAAACCGCTAATTGATGTTGATTCAAAACTGTCTGCTGAACTATGTCAGTAAAATTTTGAATATTTTCTGGAAAGGTGCGAATTTTAAATTGGTTTTGTACCTTACCAACACGACTTTGATATCCACTCAACATGATTGCTAAATTATAAGTTGCTTTGTTAATTAATGGAGATAAGTTTTTTCCCATCAAACTATAGTGTCGTCGTCCTCGGTCATAGGGATCAATTTGTAACCATACATCATCTTTTGACCAGTATGCATAAACAGTATTAATGATATCTAGTCGCTCCCAATTCACAAATTTATCGATGGGAAAATAAAAATTCCTTTCTAAATAATATTGGGTGATAATATCAGGAGTTCCTAATAGTTTTAAAACCCGCATCACCGTAATTTCTTGCAGGCGATTGAGAACATAGTCAATGGGAATACTGTTACGATTGACAAACTGAGTAATGGGTGTGTCTGTATTTAAAACATCCTGGTAACGGTAATCAGGTGTTAGTGGATCTGGTGTGATATAGTTTCAATATTTTTCAACTTCGTAGCGCGTATTTTCGGAAACAATATTTAATAAATTTGCCCACCAAGTATAATTATTGCGTCCCAATGTCTCGGCAATGCTACTTGCTAAATTTAGACTTTTTTGAGTTAACTCCTGTGTGTCACTAAACATCAGTTGACCTAAAAAATCCCAGTCAAATTCCCGTTGCAAAGGTCGCCAACCACTGGAGAGTAAACTTTGGCGGTTGTTATTAACAGGAGAACCTTCATTGTGTCTGAAGTAATCAAATTCCATATTTTCTATAATGCAATTTTAATGGATTTATATTCAACAGATGCACGTCTTTAAATTATACTTTTTCATAAAATAAACTACTTGCGTGTAAGTCGCCAGAGCAAAGCGTCTATCACATAGAAAAAACTCCACTGGTGAGTTATTACACACTCTTTCAAGGATAGCTACTTTTAAGCCAACCTCCCAGATTCTTAGTAATTTCCTTGTGTCTACGCACCCACCGCTTTTGAGTAACGGTACATTTCCTCTCATACTATGTATGTAAGCTCTGAACTGTTGGGACACGCAAGCAGTAAATTTGAGATAATTTTTCTACATTACTAAAAATAAATTTGAATTATGTAGTCAACCGAGAGACGTTTTGCCAAGGTTAACAATGATTGAAACTGCTATGAATTATGACCCTACCTCAAAAGGTAATTTTACAAGAGATTACAAAATACTACATTAGTAGTAAATGTGTCAAGTTACTCAATTTTGGAGTCGCGATCAGAACTGATTGAACTGCATTAATATCAAAAATTGTAACTTTCTGTGAGAGTGGTACTTAATATTACAGTTGAAACATTTATTAGGTATGCGATCGCTTTGGCTAAAGCCTGATGTAGAATAACTGAGAAGTTAAATTTAACTTTTAACCGTTGACAAAGTTGAAATGTCGTAATTTTTACATAAAATCAGGTTTAATAATGAATTTTTATTTGTTTAACACAAGCTCATAAGTAATTACACGTCAGCAATACTTCCTTACGAAGTTTTACAAGTAACATATTTTGCTCCGGTTAGTCTTTTAGTTCTTGGTAGAGATTATAAACAGGGTGCTAGCCCTATGTCCTAAATAGAGCTTTTCTATCATGACTCGCATTATTGTCATTACATCTGGAAAAGGCGGCGTGGGTAAAACCACCATAACAGCCAACTTGGGCATAGCTTTAGCCAAGATGGGTAATCAGGTTGCATTGGTTGATGCTGATTTTGAATTGAGAAATTTGGATTTGCTGCTGGGACTAGAAAAACGAATAATATACACATTATTTGATGTCTTGGCTGGGGAATGTCGCTTAGAACAAGCTTTGGTAAAAGATAAACGCCAACCAGGTTTAGCACTTTTACCAGCAGCCAAAAAACGTACCAAAGAATTAGTAACTCCAGAACAGATAAAACCATTATTGAATGACTTGGCGCAGAAGTATGAATACATACTAATAGATAGTCCAGCAGGTATTGATGCAGGATTTCAAACTGCGATCGCATCTGCAACTGAAGCATTAGTTATCGCTACACCAGAAATTTCCTCAGTACGTGATGCTAACCGTGTAATTACCTTATTACAAGCACAAAAGATAAAACCCATTCAATTAATTGTTAACCGTGTTAGACCTGGAATGGTACGCGATTTAAATATGATGTCCCCAGAAGATGTCCAAGAACTTCTGGGAGTTTCGCTTATAGGATCGATTTGTGAAGACGAGCGTGTGATCGTTTCTACTAACCATGGTCAGCCTTTAGTATTAGGAAAAAACAAATCGCCTGCTGCAATTGCTATTGATAAGATTGCTCAGAATTTAGGAGGTAAAAAAAATAACAAATCTCTTGATTTTGACTTATCCAATGACAGAATCTTGAATAAAGATTCTACTATCGATCCAACTACTGAATTTATAAGTTTATATCCCTATTTTTAGGAATCAGGGATTGGGGATTGTGGGGCCCCCTCTGGGGATAAGGGGTAATGGGGATTGGGAATTAGGTAGTAAAGAGACAAGGACGAAAGAAAAGACTGGGAGGTTCTGTAATTTGCATAAGGAACAATATTATTGATTTTAACGACTTCAACTTTCAGAATACTGATGTTTATTCTCTGTTGAAAACAATGAAGTCTGCGAATCTTCGCCAAGTTACAGAACGAGACGAGGCGATGGAAAATCTATCAAAACGCCAAAAACATGCTTTAGCTATGGCTTTGTGGATGGAAAACAAAAGCGATCGCACAAATCATGTTTTTGCTCGCCGGATAAAGCAGTTGCTGTTGCGTGCATTTGTGATTTATCAGCATCGTCAGCAGTTATTGCCAGATCAATTAAACAAATATCACCTTGATTATAAAAATCGATTAAAGCGGTGTTTAGATATCATGCCAGAAAGCAGAATTTGTTGGCAAGGAGACAGATTCAATATCAAAATTCCGTTTTACTTGCTTTTATTTTTAGAAGAAATATTTACTGTTTATCCTAATATTGAGGACGAAAAAAGTTTAGAATCTAACAATATTTCTCAGCCATCTCAGTCTGTTGCTGACAAATCCAATTATACAAAATTTGGGTTTGATTATTACATTATTTGGGGAAAATTTGTAGAGTGGTTAATTGATATTTCTGGGAAAAAGTCAATCATTGTAGAATTAAAGAAAAATCTTGGTTATATCAGCTTAATTCCGATTAGTGTTGGTGGTAAAAATGTCAAAATACGTGGTATTGGAATTAATTACCATGATTTGTATCATCTAGAAGTTGCCCAACTAAATAGAATTCAGATAGGTAAAAATTGGGTCAGTGGAATACATGGAATTAATGCAGGAATTTTCCATGATCTCCCAATTGTAGAAGAGTATGATGGTTATTTAGATGAGGCTAGGGTTGCAATTCATGAGGGTTTAACTAGACCTACAGCCTTTAGTGTTTTGAAGACATTCTGCTGGTTGATTTTGCTAAGTCTGCATGGGATAAATTCTTTAGCAGTCTTGATCCGTCATTTAAAAAGTTTGAAAACAAAGCAGGAAGATTTGATCAACGCGATCGCGCTTTGATGAGATGGTCAAAGAAACCCCGCTTACCCAACCGAGCGATCGCACCAGCAACTGGTAATCTTGGCATATCTAAAATTTCAGCAGTTTTACTGCTATCTAAATGTCCTATTTGCTGCACAGTTTCCAAGATTTTTTGGTCAAACTCCAAATTAGAGAATTCATTTTGCAATACACCTACAATTTTATCGATCACATCTTTGGCATTGGTAACTGCTACACATTGACCACCTGTAATTTGAGCGATTGTCCTGAATGCTTGTTGTGCCAGCATATCACCACTCATACATAATCCATGAATAATAACTTGGTGATTTTCTGCCGTTGCAGTTATTGACTGGACATCCAACCCACTAGGACAAGCATCAGGCCAAGCATCACCATTATGATACTTGCGCCCATCAAACATTTTTTCTTGTAGCCATTTGCCAAATCCATGAGGTGGTGCATCACCTACAAGTAAAATGAAACGGCAACTGTGCCGACGCCAATTCATTTTTGTACAAGCGTCGTAGACACCGCTATATAATGCTTCCGGCCCATCACCACCACCATCAGCTCTGAGTTGATTGATGACTTTCTGCATTAGTTGCAATTTAGGCGTAAGCGAATAAACACGGGTAACAAAAGAGTTATCTTGTGGAGGATGGTCGCGGTATTCTACCAAACCAATCTGCAAATCAATATTACTATTAGTTGACAGCACCTTGATGGCATTTAGTAATTGTTGCTGTGCTGACTGAATAAAACTACCCATACTGCCAGTTGTATCTACAACAAAGCACAAGTCAACGTAATTAAGAGGTTTCATGGAATTTTGAATATTAATTAACTTGCTTGAATCTTACAAATTTGTGATAAACTATGAACGGAAGTTTAAATTCGGTTGTGCGGTTTGTTTTTATTTGTACTTATATTACAGACTTCTCCGGATCTAAAACTCTACGCCATGTGATTCTGGAGATGTTTTATGTCGATTTACGTTGGTAACCTTTCCTATGAGGTTGAACAAGATGACCTCAAGCAGGTGTTCTCAGAGTATGGAACGGTTAAAAGCGTTCAATTACCTGTAGACCGCGAAACAGGTCGTGTGCGAGGATTCGCCTTTGTAGAAATGGGATCAGAGGCAGAAGAAGCTGCGGCAATTGAAGCGCTTGATACTGCTGAATGGATGGGTCGTAGTCTGAAAGTTAATAAAGCAAGACCAAAATCAGAGGGAGGTTCCTTTGGTGGTGGTGGTAGACGTGGCGGAAATAATGGCGGAGGATACTCCCGTCGTTACTAAACTTTAAAAACAAAGTTTAACTTTTAAGTCTCTTGGGCAGGCTAGGAGTCTGCCCATTTTTGTTCTCAGTTGACTGGATTGACGAAGAAAAAGTGCATTTGAATGGCAAATTTTCGGTTTTGAGGTAAACAGGAAAACATTAGTTGAGTATTCCCTTACTTTTCCCCTCACCAAAAAAGCAAATAAAATGTTTATGAACTGACCGCTATCCAGTAGTAATATCTAAGTAGGAGATAGAATGACCCAAATAGTAGTGGGCGAAAACGAAGCACTTGAGTCAGCTTTACGTCGATTTAAACGCCAAGTTTCAAAGGCGGGAATTATGCCTGACTTAAAGAAACATCGTCACTTTGAAACTCCTCTTGAGAAAAACAAGCGGAAAGCTAAAGCGGTTGCTAATTCCCGGCGGTATAAGAAACGTTTCCGCTCTTAATGTTTGTAAATTTATTATAAACAATACTCAATTAATATCTAGCGGCAATGCCGCTAGACATTAAGTCTACTTGTCATCCCGCACGGGTAGTACTGTATCTAAAATCTCCATGAGCAATTCTAGTCGGGATGGACGAGACAACAACGGTACCAAATTTGGCAAAGAGTAGTAGTCTCCCGCGAAACTTAAGGTGTCTACAGGTATTTGCTTCTCCTTCAAATTGCGTTCAATGTAATCACACCAGCCTCCAACTCTGACAATAATCACATTTGGGATAACTCCCAAATCGCGCTGATAAGCTTGGTAAGTAGCAGCAAAGTATGGTTGGGTGTTTTCACCTTCGTCGGTGACGATGATAATTTGTTCTACCACCTGCTTTTTCAGGCGCATAGTTTCTAGCCCCGCACCAACACTAGTTCCACCGTTGGGGAAAATATGCTGAAATGCCTTTTCCCAATCTGATAGTTGACTACCAGTGGCTTTGACTGGATAAGCAATGGTGTCGAAAGCATAAACAAATAAGTTTGCTTCAGTAATACCAGAAATCAAGGCAGCTATTTGCTTACCGACTTCTAACGCTACATCCATACTTCCAGACTTATCAACTAACAAAGCTGTCGGCTTGACAATTTTACCACGCTTCTTAACTTGTTCGTTGGCGACTTTTTCTAGTCGTGCCGCAGTTTCTGTATCCAGTTGGGTGACATCAGCAGCGACTGTGGCTTTGAACGCAGATATCCGGTCACTCTTAGTCGCTTGTTCTAACTTCCCATCAATCAACGCCTTGACTTCAGGGTGATCCATCGCACCGCGTTGCTTCAGAGATTTGAGGTTGTTAATTACCTCCTGTGGTGACATGGAGTTAATCAGCGCCACCAAAACGGTTGGGGTAAGTTGCTTAACTGCACCAATGGCAATAGTGTAAGGAATATTATGCTCAACAATTAAAGCTGCTTGTGCAGATGTTGTTTCTGCTTTTGCCAACTGTTTGAGAATATAAGCCAAGCTATCTTCTGGTGGTGCATCTTTGAACAGCACCGCATCTGCACGCATACTTGGTTTAATATGCAAAGTTGCATAGAGGTGCTTCATAGCCTTACGTCCCCGTAAAGCAGCACGATCAAAAAACTGGGGTTTTAGTTCTCGCGATCGCAAATAGCGTTGCACAGCAGTACGTGCAGAACGGGGAACTTTACCGCGTTGCTGCTTCATAAAGTCTACAATCCGCGCCACTTGATAAGGTGGAAACTCTTGCAGCAATATAAAACCAGCATCACGGTGTGCAATCACATTGCTTGTTAGCAGATGTCCCAAAAAGACTTCCTTGTGATCACGGACATCACCGTTGCGTTGATACCATACAGCCAGATGACCATAGAAAATGGGATCAAGTTCTATGATTAACTTGTGGAATTCTGCTACCTTCTCCAACTCGCGGTGAGGCGTAGTTAGCAAGCTGTTGAGAAGTTCTAAACGCAAGTCGCGTTCTGCTGTATTCATGGGTACTACCTCCATTAGGGATTTGGGATTTTTTTATTGCAACCAAAATCTAAAACCGTGGAGTGTAGTTGTCACATGCTACGAGGTGAATGAAATCACCGCGCAAGTTGAGAAAGCTATTGGTTTATACACAGGAATTGAACCTATTACCATCGGTTAATAGCCGACTGCTCTACCAATTGAGCTAGTATGTAAGCTTTTTCTGTTAGGGCGCGGTGACAACTACTGTTGTAACTGCAAGAAGCTTGGATATCAAATGCTACATTTAGACTTAGTATTAAGATTGCCGCACAAGTAGAGGAAGCATAAGCCTGAAGACGGCTTCAGACGTAGACTCTGTTTTTTTGCTTATATTAGGAGTATGTAAGCTTCCGCGATTAGGGTACGGCAACAATTACTAAAAAACATCAAGATGTTGCAAATCTGGTTTAACCCAGCTATTTCTAGCCTCCCAGGACATCAACAAATCCCGGCTGTAGTATTGCAGTGGTAGATGCTTATTACCATAACTATCAATGAGTCCGTTAGTTAGCTGCAATAAAGAGACTTGCTGTTGGTTAACCAATAAATAACGACGCACCATATAAACCCAGAACCGGGTGAGAGTTTCGTGATAACCACTGTCTTTGGTGGTTTGGATACCCATAGCTGCGTTATAGCGTTGGATATCTTGGCGAATGCGTTCGCCTGCTTGTTTTTCCCCGTAATATATGAGGTAATATAATGCCACTGTCAAATGTGCAATATGATTCCACTGACATCGTGGTAATGTGCTATTTTGGAATGCAGTTACAAGATTTTCGATTTCATGAATTGTCTGGTATTTACCGTTTTCATGACTCATTATTGATGATTTCAGAGCAAGTTTGCTCCTATTGGTTCTGGCTGATGTTTAATCTACTTATTTATTAAGTTGCTGCATAATACACTAAACATCTCCAAAATAGTATATTTTGTGGTAAAAGAACGTCAATAGAAGTTTTTTGACACCAAAATATGAGTAACGTACTAAATCACATAGAGGAGAATCCTCAAGAAACCAAGCGATTAA
>JAESGT010000038.1_pt1 | contig 55482 bp, 46 predicted proteins | sample 9266261 | NCBI WGS metagenome assembly JAESGT01 (sample SAMN15741584, study PRJNA653494) | algae metagenome | isolation source: Pelatocladus maniniholoensis HA4357-MV3 and co-occurring heterotrophs from... | place: USA: Maniniholo cave near Haena, Hawaii | collected 2009-07-28 | reverse complement strand
AATATTCGTTCTTTTCTTTCGACTGCATCTAAGCATGGTCTTAATCTCCTGGAAGTGATAAGTAACGCATTACAAGGTAATGTCTCTGTTTTCCTTTCCTCAAATACTACTAGCTAGGCAGTTACATAAATTTTGGGAAAGAGGAGCGATCGCTTCTCTGAATTATTGCCACTTCCAGGCGGGAGATTGTTAAAATTCTGATATCTTCATCACTACCTACGCAGAAAGCCTAAAAAAAGCGATCGCTATGTCTGAGTACCCTCAATTAGAAAAAACGCTGAAATATCACTTCGGTTACGATAACTTTCGCCTTGGACAAAAAGAAATTATCGAAAATGCGCTTTCTAATCGGGATTTGATGATTATTATGCCCACAGGCGGCGGAAAGTCGTTATGCTTTCAACTACCAGCACTGATCAAAAAAGGTGTGACAGTAGTAGTGTCACCTTTGATCGCTTTGATGCAAGATCAAGTGGAAGCACTGCGAAAAAATGGTGTAGCGGCGACATTTCTCAATAGCAGTCTCAACTCTTACCAGACGCGATCGCGTGAACAATACATTATCCAAGGTAAGGTTAAATTACTCTACGTTGCTCCAGAACGTCTTGTCAGTGATAGATTTCTACCATTTCTAGATTTAATTCATCATCAAGTTGGTATTTCTGCGTTTGCTATTGATGAAGCGCACTGTGTTTCTGAGTGGGGACACGACTTTCGTCCAGAATATCGCAAATTAATTATACTGCGAAAACGTTACGCTGACGTGCCAACTTGGGCATTTACAGCTACCGCCACTGATCGCGTCCGTCATGATATCATCCAGCAACTAGGGTTAAAAGATCCCAGCATTCACATCGCCAGCTTCAACCGCCAAAATCTTTACTACGAAGTTCGTCCCAAAAAAAAGAATGCTTACGCCGAACTCCTAGAACTAATTCGCGATTCTGAAGGTTCGGGAATTATTTACTGTTTAACCCGCAAAAAAGTTGATGAAATCACCTTTAAACTCCAACATGATAAAGTCTCTGTCCTACCTTACCACGCTGGTTTGACAGACGAAGAACGAAGTAAAAATCAGACTCGCTTTATTCGTGATGATGTGCGAGTCATGGTAGCAACTATCGCCTTTGGTATGGGTATCAATAAACCAGATGTACGGTTTGTGATTCACTTTGATATACCTCGTAATTTAGAAAGTTACTATCAAGAATCAGGTAGAGCGGGTAGAGATGGGGAGACTTCACGTTGTACACTATTTCTCAGCTATGGTGATGTCAAAATTATCGAATTTCTCATCAATCAAAAAAGTGAACCACAAGAACAGTTAATAGCTAAACAACAATTGCGACAGATGATAGATTATGCCGAAGGTACAGACTGTCGCCGCACAATTCAACTTAGTTATTTTGGCGAACGTTTTCCGGGAAATTGTGATAATTGTGATAACTGTCGCTATCCCAAACCAATGCAGGATTGGACAGTGGAAGCGATGAAATTTCTCTCTTGTATCGCCCGTTGCAAAGAAAAATTTGGCATGGGTCATATTATAGATGTTCTGCGGGGAGCGAAAACCCAAAAAGTTGCTCAATACGAACACGAAAAACTATCTACCTACGGTATCGGTAAAGATAAAAGCTTGGAAGAGTGGCGAATGCTGGGACGTTCTTTGTTACATCAAGGTTTAGTAGAACAAAGTACTGATGGTTACGCCGTTTTAAAACTGAACCCCTTGAGTTGGGAAGTCATGCGACGACAGCGCACCGTTTCGATTGCTGTCACCGTCACACAAAAGATCACTTGGACTGAAGATAATGCTAAAACCGTAGAAGCAGAAATGTTATTGCAGAGGTTGCGATCGCTACGGAAACAACTAGCAGATGAACAGTCTGTTCCACCTTATGTAATTTTTCCTGATTCAACTCTTAAATTAATGGTTCAAGTCAAACCCCAAACTAAAGATGCATTTAGTCAACTTTCCGGGGTAGGTAGCCATAAACTGAGTCAATATGGTGATAAATTTATTGCCGAAATTCGCGCATATTGCCAAGAAAACAATTCTCCAGAACAAAAACTGAACCTTCCATCTGCTTCTAGCTCGCTTTCCGCTACAGAATTACAAACTTTGCTGTTATATCAACAAGGTTTAAATATCTCAGAAATTGCCGAAAAACGCAACCTGCGCTCAACAACAATTTTTAGTCACCTCTGCGATTTAATTGAAAAAAATCAACCCATAGACTTAAATCATTTAGTACCACCAGAAAAACAGCAAAAAATCTTGCAAGTGTTAGAAATTCTGGGAGATATTGCCCTTACCCCAATTAAAGAATATCTTGGCGATAGTTATAGCTTTGAAGAAATTCGTCTAGTTAGAAGTAAGTGGCGAAAAAAGAGCCGTAAATGAAAATTGGAAATAAATTTAAAGCCTCTCTCCTTTTAGGAAAGAGGTTTTCCAGATATCGTGAAAAGTCAGAAACATATCTAAATTAATGGCTTAGGACGGCAAATTAGCTACTTCCGTGGTAGTTTCGGTTTCTTGCATCTTTACCTGTGCTGGTGTTGATGAGGTGTGTTTAGTCTTGGTTGCCAATATTATAGATAAAAGCTTGGGAAAGACAATACAAATCACTGTACTAATTAAAGTCAGTAATAAGCCATCTATTAAACTCATATCTAAATCTCCTTTTTGAAATTTGTATCTATATGCTCTATTTTTAAACTAAATTTCTCAGATTGATAGAGTATATGGGTTTGAATTTCTTTTGGTTAATATAAGCTCTTTTTAATTTTAATTTTAATTTTAGTTTTAATTTTTATTAAGATTTGAACTCTATTTTAGAGTATTGTAAAAGGCAATAAAATAGTGTAAATTTGAAGCGGCCGTTGTTTTTAGTATTCCATAAACTTTAAAAGGAAGCAAGATTAAACTCTAAATTTTAAGTTATATCATTTCCATATGAAGATGCATAGAAAGAACCCCACCACCTTCGGCACCTCCCCTTGGTAAGGGGAGGTTGGGAGGGGTTAAAATAATGTGCAGCTTCATATTTAATTGGTATTAGACATTAAACTAGTACCGCTTCCTTGTAAGTCACGATAAGAAAGCAGCAGTATTTCGGCGATTTCCTTTTACTTTGATTCTCAAAGAATCACGCTCTGATTCGACCGTATCGCCACTTAGATTAAAGATTGACCCCGGTGCAAATGTCACGGGTATTGCATTGGTTAACGATACTAATGGCGAGGTTGTTTTTGCTTCCGAATTGGAGATGTCTAAAGGTTTAAACTCTTAGCTGTACATTGAAAAAATTGAGATGCTCCCTTCGTATTATCTGTTGGTGTTGATTTCAAACATAATTTATTAAGCAACTATCACTTCAGTTTGGAGAACATCTAGCACAGAAACGAGGACTAAATTTACACGATGGACTACCTGTTAGCGCATAAGATGTACAAAAAGGAAAGCTAGTAAGTTTATGTTGAGTTTTCCTGGGAGTAGAAGCTTTCTGCAATAGCTTAGTTGGCTTGATTTTTAGATTGGTAATGATACTTAAAAGCCGAGGAAATGTTAGGCAGGTAATGGTGCTAATTAGAGTCAGCAATATAGCATCTATGCGATCCATAGGTAATCACCTCTTCCTTTTTGATGGGGCTTGGATAACAGGCGTCTATTGTTTTTAGTTAGTAAAAAAACTTATTGAAACCAACTAAAAACCTAAGTTGGTATTGCTTTTCGTTTATCTTGTTTAATCATACTATAGATTTTTTTATATATCTACATCAAATCTTCAAAAATTTTTCAGACAGAATAAATTGTGTATATTCAGGTTTGCTACTTTGTCCTGATTGCAGCATAAGCTGGAAAAACAAACTATTGATTACTTAGCCTAGAGTGTTATGTCAAAAACTTTTGTAGAAAATGCTTTTCTTGCCAATATCACTGCACAAGAACGCCAAGTGACTAAGGATTTGCCAGATTATTCTGGCGTGGAGTCATTACCAGAAATTTGGCCTTTAGCGGCACAAAGATTTGGTAACATTGTTGCCGTTCGTGATCCTCATGCTAAACCAGAATTAGTGTTCACATATACTCAACTAAACCAGCAAATTCAACAGTTTGCAGCTGGATTACAAGCGTTGGGAGTACAAGCAGGCGATCGCATTTCTCTGATTGCTGACAATAGTCCCCGTTGGTTTATTGCTGATCAGGGAATTATGGCAGCTGGGGCGGCGGATGCGGTGCGGAGTTCCCAAGCCGAAACAGAAGAATTACTCTTCATTTTGACTAATAGTGGCAGCACAGCGCTCGTAGTGGAAGATGTCAAAACACTTAACAAACTACGCGATCGCCTGCATGATTTGCCGATTCAATTTGTGATTGTACTCAGCAACGAAGCATTACCAGAAGCCGAAACCCCCAAGCTCTATACATTTACCCAGTTGATGGAAATTGGTGCGAAGCATTCCTTGCAACCAGTCAAACGCAAACCTCATGATTTGGCTACCCTAATTTATACCTCTGGAACAACGGGTAAACCAAAGGGTGTAATGCTGACTCATCGTAATTTGATGCATCAAATCGTAGCTATCCCAGTAGTTGTACAACCCCAACCCGGAGATACAGTTTTGAGTATTCTCCCCACTTGGCACAGCTATGAGCGTAGTTGCGAATATTTCCTACTTTCTGTCGGTTGTACTCAAGTTTATACCAACCTCCGCTCCATCAAGCGAGATTTAAAAGAATATAAACCTCATTACATGGTAGCTGTACCGCGTCTTTTAGAATCTATTTATGAAGGAGCGCAAAAACAGTTTCGTGAACAACCAGCTTCTCGACGACGCTTGATTAACTTCTTTTTTGGCATAGGCGAAAAATATATTAAAGCGCGGCGGACTTTGACAGGATTGGATTTACAAAATCTTAATCCTGGCATGGGCGATCGCTTAACAGCTAGTTTACAAGTTGCCGCTTTATCGCCTCTGTATAGCTTGGGAGAAAAACTAGTTTATAGCAAAGTCAGAGAAGCAACTGGCGGACGAGTCAAACAGATGATTAGCGGCGGTGGTGCGCTTCCCAAACATGTAGATGACTTTTTTGAAATTCTTGATGTCGAGATTTTGGTGGGCTATGGTTTAACAGAAACTTCCCCTGTCACCCATGCACGGCGTTACTGGCGGAATTTACGTGGTGCAGCTGGGCAAGCTATACCAGGTACAGAAACAAAAATAGTCGATCCAGAGACTAAAAAAGCGCTACCAACGGGAGAAAGGGGGTTAGTATTACTGCGGGGGCCACAAATCATGCCAGGTTATTACCAAAATCCCGAAGCCACAGCCAAAGCAATTGATCCAGAAGGTTGGTTTGATAGCGGTGATTTAGGTTGGTTAACACCAGAAAATGACTTAGTTCTGACCGGACGAGCCAAAGATACGATTGTATTAACGAATGGGGAAAACATCGAACCGCTACCAATAGAGGATGCTTGTTTGCGATCGCCCTACATCGATCAGATTATGCTGGTTGGGCAAGATTGTAAATCTCTGGGTGCTTTAATTGTTCCTAATTTGGAAGCCTTAGAAAAATGGGCAATTTCTCAGAACCTCCAACTAGATATAAAGGATGAAAATGTTACTTCCCCTACCAGTCAAAAAATAAACCTGGAGAGTAAAATAATCCAGGATTTATTTCGGCAAGAACTGAATCGGGAAGTGCAAAACCGTCCAGGTTACAAACCAGATGATCGCATCGGCCCGTTCAAGCTGATTCTTGAGCCATTTTCGATGGAAAATGGCATGATGACCCAAACTCTGAAAATCAAGCGGCATGTCGTGATGCAGCATTATCACGATATTATTAACGGAATGTTTGCCTTATAAGTCCACTGCAAACTATCAAAAAACGTGAACTCTTTTATGGATGTCTCCAAAACTCAACTGCTTTTAAAGCGCGTCGTCAACATTAAAGCCATTGTCACTCCCTTGTGGAAAGAGGAAGTGCAACAGCAACTGCAAGCGCAAATTAATCAAATTGACCAGCAATTGCAACAGTTGGACATCCAAGGGCAACGGGCAGTAGCAGAAGTACAAAAGCAAAATTTGCAACCACCCGGACCCCAAGCCCTCCAACAAATTGAAAGCATTCAATACCAGGTCAACCAAAAGAAAAGCGAACTGCTAGAGCAAAAAAATCAAAGCCTGCAAAATCTCCAGCAAGTCCAGCTTTTAGAGTTAGACCAAGAAGTCAATCAATTTCAGATGGAAGGCTTTTTCCGTGTGGAACCAGGGGATAACTTAATTAGTAAAATGCAGGTCGAAGTTGTGCTACGCGATGGTGTTGTAGAAGAAATTCGCGGCGACGTTTAAACTCAGTCAGCAGTTAATAGTTAACAGTTAACAGTTAACAGTAAGCAAATAAACCTGGTAACTGATAACTGTAAAACTCCTTACACCACACTTGGTTCCTCCTCACTGCTTGCTCCTCATTGCTCGCTGTTGTCGTGTAAGTGTATCTACTGGCAAATTACCTTGATCAAATGTTGTTGATCCTGGTTTGAGAAACATTTCTCTTGGGAACCAGCCCAAACAATTTGCCACAGAGGAGGAGAACTAGCCAACAGCGATCGCCCGAAGCTGGTCAATTCAACTCGGTACTTGACAGTGCTGATTTCTGTGTTACCAGAATCATCAGTTTGAACGATTGTTACCAACGCCTGGTTCGGTTGCGGGTAATATACCTCTACCTTCCGCCTTCCTTGTTCTGCTTCACTGTTATCAAAAGCATCAAGAGCCAGAGCAGCCGGGTCAGTACCTTGGAGAACAGACTTAATACTGTCTAAAGGTATGGTTTTATACTTAGCGCGCCCAGGATTAGTCACAATCTCCTGAGCAGCAGCTACGGCGGCAGAATGCTGCTGTGGTTTAGTGCTATTGATGATCAGTGCATTTTGCTGGCGATTGTTTAGATACACTCCAGCGATCGCAGTGGCGAAGATACTTAGTACCAAAATTACCAAAATCTTCAACTTTGCCGACATAAAAAAGTTAAAAAGAACTTTCAAACAGTTGATCTATCACTTTTGCATTTTAGATTGAAGAATTACTCTATTTCCTCTCACTTTTGAGTAATTATTCTGATGTAAGCAGCCGTGATAAGAAATACAAATTAATAGACTCCCAGGTAATAGAATAGTTCCTCACGTCGGTCGTCAAGATACAATTCGATCTGGCATTAATTTTGTTAAAGTCTATAATTTATCGATTTGCCAAACCCCATTATGAGCATTTACGAAGTATTCATGCCCGCGCTTAGTTCCACAATGACCGAAGGAAAAATTGTCTCCTGGGTAAAATCTCCGGGCGACAAAGTGGAAAAAGGCGAAACAGTGGTGGTTGTCGAGTCGGATAAGGCAGATATGGATGTGGAATCCTTCTATGAAGGATATCTGGCTAACATCCTTGTGCAAGCTGGTGAAACTGCACCAGTGGGAGCTGCGATCGCCCTGTTAGCAGAAACTGAAGCCGAAATTGAAACAGCCAAGTCTCAAACTCAAGGCGGCGGCACTGCAAAACCTGAAATGACTGCTACTACAGCTCCCACAAAAACCGCAGATCCAGCCGCTTCTTTCACACCTGTCTTGGCGACTCAAAACGGCTCTACCCATAGCTCTGGGCGGCTTGTAGCTTCACCTCGCGCCCGCAAATTGGCTAAAGAACTCAAAGTTGATTTGAATAACATTTCTGGTAGTGGTCCCCACGGTCGTATTGTTGCTGAAGATGTAGAAGCAGTAGTCGGTAAAGCTAGCCCCCAACCTGCTACGGCGATTTCCATTACCCCACCAGCAGTTGTGACACCAGTGGTAACTGCACCAGCTACAAAACCAACACCAGTTCCCACGCCAGTAGTTGCCGCAGTTCCGGGTCAAGTAGTGCCTTTGACTACCTTACAAAATGCTGTAGCACGCAATATGGTTACTAGCTTATCAGTGCCAGTGATCCATGTAGGTTACACAATCACTACTGATGCCCTGGACAAGTTATATAAACAAATTAAATCAAAGGGTGTAACCATGACTGCGCTGCTGGCAAAAGCCGTAGCGGTGACACTGCAAAAACACCCACAAATCAATGCCAATTACTCAGACCAAGGTATTGTCTATCCTGCTAGCATCAATGTAGCTGTCGCCGTAGCCATGGATGATGGCGGATTGATCACACCAGTGTTGCAAAATGCTGATCAGATGGATATTTATTCTTTGTCCCGTACCTGGAAGTCTTTAGTAGAAAGAGCAAGAGTCAAAAAGCTGCAACCAGAAGAATACAGCACTGGTACATTTACACTGTCAAACTTAGGGATGTTTGGTGTCGATAGATTTGATGCAATTTTACCGCCCGGACAAGGTTCAATATTAGCGATTGGTGCATCTCGCCCGCAAGTCGTCGCTACAGCAGATGGTATGTTTGGAGTAAAACAACAAATGCAAGTAAATATGACTAGTGATCACCGTATGATCTACGGCGCTCATGCTGCGGCGTTCTTACAAGATTTAGCGAAGTTGATTGAGACTAATCCACAATCGTTGACTATGTAAGGAAAATTGAGGTGAAAATCCTGTTTTAAGAGCAAAATAAAGACTTGGGGTTTTGACTCTCCAAGTCTTTTTGATTCTGAGACTGGAAACATCAATGCGATCGCGTTTCCACGAAATTTTTCACATATTCTTGAACAGCGCTTTTTTGCGGTTGATTTTCTTCTAAAAAGTAATAGCTATGGGGTTCGTTCTTAGCAATAACTCCATTGACTACTTGACCCAAGACATTCTGACCAGACTTTTCTAAAATTTCTATAGCAGTAATAGCATTAACAGAATCTGCTATCCCTGGTCGAACTACCAACAAAACACCGTCACTCATTTGACCCAAAATAGTAGCATCAGCAGCAACTGTTAATGAAGGAGCATCAATAATTACAAAGTCATAGTTAGCAGCAAAACTATCAATTAACCCAGCCATTTTTTGAGAGTCAAGTAAGGAAACTGAAGAGGAAGACAATACGCCAGCAGTAAGAACATCCAAATAATTCATGACGGTTTTGACTGCTGTCTTAAATTCTATCTGTCCACAAATTACATTGCTCAGACCTTCATTATTTGTCAATTTCCAGATTTTATGCTGAATTGGATGCTCTAAATCTCCATCTACCAGTAATACTTTACGCTCCATCTGAGCCATTGCCATTGCTAAATTAGCAGCTACTGTTGATTTACCTTCTCTTGGTACGGAACTAGTAACAACAATAACTTTTAATTCTTTATTAGCACTCATAAATTGTAAATTTACCCGCAGCATCCGGTAGGCTTCACTCATTGGAGAACGAGTCAAACTTGGAATCAAAAGCCTTTGATTATAAAACTCTGTTGTCTCTCGCGCATTTATCGTTTTTTTTAACTTACTAGAAGTAGGAATAACTCCCAATGTAGTTAATCCCAATAATTCTTTTGCTTCGTCAACAGTCTTAATTGATTTATCTGTTGCTTCCAAAAAATAAATATTTGCCAAGGCTGCCAAACTGGCGACTACACCTGCACTCAGAAATATAATTGCACGAGAAGTCACAGGTTCTTCTGGAATAATGGCTTCGGAAATAACGCTGGCATTTCCAACATTTTGATTTTCTGCTATTTGGCTTTCTTGCAACTTTTGTAATAGAAGTGAGTAAGTAGATTGTGCAGCTTGTACTTTACGTTCTAATTGACGCTGTTGTTGTTCCAATCTTGGCAGATTATTTAACCTTTGCTTATATTCAGCTTGCAAGTTAGATAAAGCAGTCGCTTGATTTACTAAACCCAGACGAGTTGATTCTAATTCTAGAAGCTTTGCTGATATTTGCTGTTGCAACTGTCCCAATTGAAAATTATTATTTTGGTTTTGAGAATTCTTTCCTGCAACATTTTTGACCCGTTGTCGCAGTATACTTTTTAAAGAAGTTAATTTATCTTCTAAATTTACAATTTCTGGGTGATTGTTCTGTAAAATATTGCGTCTAGCTGCTAGTTGTGATTCTAGCTGTTGAATCTCTTTAAGGATATCTTGCACACCTGAATTTTGACTGAGGGAAGTCATAATTACCGCCTGCTGAGAATTCATATCTAATTGCTTGCGGATTTCTTGGGACTGTGCCTCGACCTCAGCAATTTGAGATTGAGTTTGACTAATTTGTTTTTGTAAATCTGTAATAATTTCTACACCTTTGGTTGCTTCTTCATTTAAAGAAACAATTTTGTACTTTTCTTTAAAATTTGCTAACTCAGCTTCTGCTTGGCGAACAATTGACTCAGCTTTTGGTAATTGTTTGCCTATAAATTTGCGAGCCGCAGTAGCTTGAGTTCTGTTCGCAAATATGTTGTTTTCTAAATAGATATTTATGAGAGTATTGACAACTTTTGCAGTTGTTTCAGGATTAGTATCTTTATAGGAAATTTGTATAACGTCGGCTCCCCTAACATCTGAAACATTAAGCTTTTTCAGAAAAGGTTTAATTTTTAAGGGTTTACCTTGATTATCTGTTAGATTCAGTTGCTTGATAGTTTTTTGCACAATTGGTACAGATCGTATCACTTCTGCCTCGGTATTGAGAGGACTAGTTTTATTATCTTGTACTACTGGTTGTAATGTGCCTATTTCTGTTCCTAAACTTGTAAGAGTTGAAGTAGCATTTGTTCTTTGAAACTTGAGCTTTCCTTCTGCAACATAGGAAGGCTTTTTCAAAGATGCAATTAGCAGTGAAATTATAAATACAGTGAGAAAAACTATTAAGCTAGGCGACCAGCGTCGCTTTATGATTTGCCAATATGTTAGAAAAGATAAGTTAGATTCTTGTAATTCCATGATCAATTTTTTGTTTTTGGTACTCCAATAAATTTTTTGCTAAATCATGAATAGAGGAGTTTGAGATTTTTTATTGCCATAGTGAACAGATGCGATCGCACTAATTACTCGCTCTAAATCTTCATTGGTTAAATTTGAACCGGATGGTAAACAAATACCCCGTCTAAATAAATCTTCAGCTACCGCACCACCAATATATTCACATTCACTAAACACAGGTTGGAGATGTAAAGGCTTCCATACAGGACGAGTCTCTATTTGCTGTGCGCTAAGAGAGTTGCGGACTTGTTCACGATCTGCACCAAAAGCTTCAGGATCTATCGTTAGGCAGGTTAACCAACGAGTAGCACGTCCAAAACCAGCTTCTGGCATAAATTCTACTCCTGGCAGATTTCCCAAACTAGAGATATAAATCTCAAAATTGCGTCGTCTGGCTGCGACTCGTTCACTCAAAACACACAACTGACCACGACCAATACCAGCTAAGACGTTACTGAGACGGTAATTATAGCCAATTTCTGAGTGTTGATAGTGAGGAGCGCGATCGCGTGCTTGTGTTGCCAAGAAACGGGCTTTTGCGACTAAATCTGCGTTGTTGGAAACCAGCATTCCGCCACCAGAGGTAGTAATGATTTTATTACCATTGAATGAGTAAATGCCAATACATCCAAATGTTCCAGGATGTTGTCCTTTGTAGGTAGCTCCCAAAGATTCAGCAGCATCTTCTATTAAGGGAACACCATAGTGATTGCAAACTTGCAATATAGGGTCGATATCTGCACTTTGACCATATAAATGTACAACGATCACTGCTTTCGGCAATTTGCCAATGCAAGCACGGTGCTTTAGTGCTGATTGCAACAGTTCAGGATTCATGTTCCAAGAAGTGCGATCGCTATCAATAAATACTGGTTTAGCTCTCTGATAAATTATTGGACTGGCGGTAGCAGCAAACGTTAGGGTAGAGCAAAAAACTTCATCTCCAGATTCAACTCCAATTAATTGCAAAGCTAAATGAATCGCAGCTGTACCAGAACTAACAGCAGCAGCATAATCAGCACCAATGATTTGACAGAATTCTTGCTCAAAAGCATCTACATGAGGACCTATGGGAGCAATCCAGTTGGTGTCAAAGGCTTGTTTGACCAATTCTAGTTCGCGATCGCCCATATGCGGAGTTGAAAGCAAAATAGGTTTAGTCATGTTTAGTCTTCTTTCCTACTTTGATTTTCCTCAAGTTTCTTTTCCACAAGCTTGTGCAAAGTCTCTGTATTATCCTTTATGTCTGATAATTGATGTTTGGCTTCTTCTTTGTCTAAGAATCCAGTAATGACTTCCCGTGAGAGCAGTTGCAACTCTGGATGATAACCCAGTCTCTTGTTAACTTGGTATTCCACTAAACCAGGTAAAACACAGTTGGTGCTGTTACCATGAATCTTTACAGTTGACCAACCAATCTCATCCAATATTCTATAAACGTCCTTTTCAGTTAATTGCAACACAAACGGTAGAGAAAAAATCTGCAATTTTATACCCGTCTTCTCATCCGTTATCCATTTTGTGGAACGTACTTCTGGCTCTATCCAGTGCCACCAATTCCGTCCCATAATAATCCGATTGATATGATGCTCAACACAATAATCTTGAATTTCCTTGTAAAACATGTCCCCACATTTATAACAAGGGTATCCATTCTTAAAGTTATTATCTATCATTTCTTTAACATAAGGCGCAAGGTAGATATTCAATACAACTAGTTCTACACCCAATTTGTCACACAACTTTCGACCGTTCTCGACTACCTGTTCAGGAATAAAGCCATTCTGAACCAAAACAGCAGTTACATCTAAACCTAATTGCTGTCGTGCCGTAATTAGAGAAACTGCACTATCCTTTCCACCAGAAAAACCTACAACTGCATCAACCTTAGCACCATTTTCTCTTGGGGTATTCACAAAAGTTTGCAGTTCACTATCGAGAATTTCTTGTTTAAAATTCTTTTTGTATGTCATACACATATTGCAAACACCATCAGCACCAATATAGATGTTTGGTATACGCGTATCGAACAAACATTCCTGACACTGTACAGGTTGAAAAAAAGGATTTTTGCCTGTATTAAACCACGTCTTAATTTTATTTTGCAAATGTATTCTCCGCGCGCGTAAATTATAGTTAATTCCATTCACAGGAATATTACATTTGTACGGAGAATAATCTTCGCTGATAAACTTAGGAATAAATAATCTAAAATATCGTAAAAGAGTATTTTGTATTCTCATAACTACCTCCAAAAAATTAGGTTTTCATAAAATTGAATTAGAGTAGAGACTATTTATAAAGTCAATAATTAGGGTACAATACGGCTTTGTTATCACGCACCACTATCTAATATGCTTCATTAAGCACCTTATTTGATTTTTTAGGAAAATTTCAAATTTCACATCTCTAGGTTAAAAACCTATTTTTTAAAGTGAACGATAAGCAGGAAAAAACGATGAATTGAATAGTGCTTCTGCCTGCTTATTTAAAAATTTGGCTCGTAAATTAACTAAATAGTTATACTTTTCCTCGTCTGTAATTAGGCGTAATGTCAGAAATTTGTATCGTAATTTTGAAAATCCTGATTTAAAATCATATATGCCATCTTTTGCACCTCCATATCCACCTCCCAGATGCATAAATTCATTTCCACGTTCTTTTGCCCAAAATCTCACATAATCAAACATGAGCTTATCAGGAGAAAGTTTTAAAAATTGGTTTTTTGTTCCACTCAAGTAACTTTGAACTATTCCACAGCATTCAGTAAATAAACAAGCACTAATAATCTCATTATCTAATTCCACAATACTCAAATGTAGATTATTGATTAATTTTTTTGACAATTTCCAAAAAAACTCATGGCTAAAATAATATAATTTAGTAGCTCCTACACGCTCCATACTTTCATAATATATTTCTAGAAAATCTTCTAAATATTCATCAAATAAAACCATTTTTACTTTGATTCCATTCCGTTTATGTCGATTAATTACTTTACGATGGCTAGAGTGTGTCTGCGTCCATATTTCCTCATGAGAAAGCTTTAAATTGATAGCCACAGTCTCACCAGTGATTTTGCATATCTCAGGTGAATATATTTTTTCTAAACCTTGATTGAGTATGGGATGCAGTCGAAAGAATGCCGAACAAATATTCTGATTACGCAATACAAAGATTAAGCTTTTGATAGCTAATTCCAAAAAATCTGGTGAGTTAGCTGCTGCTTCACTCAGCAAAATTCCTGGATAGCCGTATGGCGAAACTACATCAAAAAGCTCTGGAATTAATTCTCCATCAAGTAAATCATCACATCGACGTATCAAATAAGGTAAAAAAAATATTTTTTCTCCTTCAGAAATCAAAAGAGCTTGTGGAGTAGTGTTAGTTCTTTGAGATTCTAAATACACAAATTGAGGTAAATGATAAAAATCATAACGCAATTTTTCCAGCGTTTCTAACCATAAGGGATTTGATAAATCAATGATTTTAGTTTTCATGATTAATTAATTGTATAAAAGTCTCAAAAAGGATTTTTAACATTTACGCCAAAAACCTCTCAAACTATTCTGTATACTTTACGTCCTCTATGGCGTAATTCCAGATTTTGAACATTAGTAAGATTTAGTTAATATATTTGACGAATCAGATAAAAAGCTTCCGCAGCAAAAAGATTAACTGTACTCCCACGTAAAGTAGCTAAAGCTCGCAATGACTCCTCAGAACGCTCATTAGGAAAAGGTTTGATTTGTGAAGCGTACAGTCGCATTGCTTCTAGTTTAGTTTCCAAAAAAGCAGAAATATTAACGAAAACATTAGGAACAAAATTTGCAGTTATATAAGGAGCATTCCAATTAGTTTCCGAAAGTGTTTCGTAGGCATATATTGATTTTGGTGCATAAGGATTATTTGGTCTTGCTGCTACCAAAGATGATAAGAATACTCTTTGATGATCCATATGTAAATCACCAATAAAAGGAACAAAAAGCATATCTGGTTGAATTCTTTGAATTAACTTAAGCAGCTGCTCATTCATATCACGGTGCGGTACATTGTCTAATCTAGCTGCTGGAAACGAAAGAAAAATGGTTTCTTTAACACCTAAAATTTGATGTGCTGCTAATGCTTCTTGGCGATCTATTTGATTCATCTCCTCCGAAAAATCGGGTGGATAGCCTTGAGTCATAATTACTACATAAACTTCATTTTTCTCAGCTGCAAACCGAGCTATTGTTCCGCCAACACCTAGTATTTCATCATCAGGATGTGGTGCAATAATCAGTATTTTATGGTTCATAATTTTACTCAACAAATATCCAATAATTTTCTAGTTTCTGAACCACAACAAAACAGAGTATCTATAATCGACAGATTGGGCAGAAATCCTAATTCTGGAAAAACTTGAGCGTATGATGGATAAGTGAATTCTTGCCACAAAACATTAATATCAGCAGCTTTAAAAGCTTCCAAATCCATATACTTTTTGCCTCCATAACCAGATAAATAAGTATCAGATCCTACAGCTTTACAGATATCGATTAATAGTTCAGATTTGTTACCTTCAACTTCCAATGTAGACAGGTAAACAATAGGCTTTTTGATATCTAACACATCCATGACCCATTGAATTAGTGCCATGTTGAGTTCACAAAGATTACTCCATTCTCTACTGAGAATTTGCTGGATTTCTGAACTATATTTATGGAAGTAGGGAGCGCGGGAATAATTTGTTACCAGGGTCTGCCAATGCTTCCGAGACCAAGGAAAATCTGAATTGATCAGCATTTCATTGATGAGTTCTTCGTCTCTTGAGCGATGAACTACTGGTACTGTTAGCCATTGCGCTCCTTGACAGGTCTTGATTTTGTTGCGATGTTGAATACCGCGCCTCTCAAACTGTACATTGTCCATTGCCACAAAGATGTCACTTTGTTGCAGCTTATGAAAGAAACCCATGTAGGGTAAATACTGTGGTTGGTGAATGACTACACTCTTCATAAAAGCCCCTATCTTTGTTCGTAGATACCTTCTTTGCGAAGAACTACTGGAATGGTTCGCAAAAGAATGACTATATCCAACCAAAAATTCCAGTTGTCTACATACCAAACATCTAGCTTAAGCCGTTCATTTAAATCATTTTCCAAACCACCATTGATCGCTTCCCAAGCTGTCAGACCTGGTGGCATTAACAAACGCCGTTTTTGCCAATTGCTATAGGTTAATAGAGTCGAAGTTAATAGCGGTCTCGGCCCAACCAAACTCATATCACCACGGAGAACATTGAAAAGTTGAGGTAATTCATCGAGATGATATTCGCGTAAGAATTTACCAATAGGTGTAATGCGAGGATCACCTTTGAATGTATTTAGACCAGTACCAATGTGGATAGCTCCATCAATCATTGTGCGAAATTTATAGATCACAAATGGCTCTCCCAATATTCCTAAACGTTCTTGACAAAAGAGAATCGCTCCAGGAGAACTCAGCCGAACTGCCAAAGCAATCAGAAACAAGACAGGTAAAAAGAATATGATTGCTATACTGGCGATGCTGATATCTAACAAGCGTTTGTACATCAGTTGTATTTTTCTACTCTTGTATTCTGTGAGATAAGCTTGCTTAACTTCTTGCCACTTTTTGGCTGTCCAAGTTTCAGTCATCCGATTTTAGACTTTGAATTTTGGATTGCTAGATCAAAGGTCGGTAAGACAATTCCTAGCTTTCGATAGAATTCGCAGAGTCGTTGGAATACGAATCTTTCATCATATTGACTTTCAAGCCGCCATCGCCCTGCTTGCCCGTAAGCTGTTCGCTGGTCTGGATTTGATAGTAATATTTCCAAAGCTGCTGCTAACTTTTCGCTATCGTGTGAGGGTACGATTAGACCTGTTTTTCCATGCACAACTGCCTCTCGACATCCGCGAATATCTGTGGTGACAACGGGTAAAGCCATTGCCATTGCTTCCAGAATCGAACGAGGGAGTCCTTCATTGTGAAAAGTAGGTAGTGCAAAGATATCTAAAAGACCCAGTAATTCTGGGATGTCGGTACGTTGACCTGTAAGAGTTACGTGTTCTTCAATTCCTAGAGTGTGAATTCGTTCTATTAACTCAGTGTGGAAAGGGTCAGGATCTCCGATGAGTTGACTGCCGATCACCAAAATGTGTAAGTTAGGAAACTTAGGCAATAACCAAGCAGCTGCTTCAATTAAATATTCACTTCCTTTTTTGCGAGTTAAACGCCCAATTGTGCCGACTATCAAATTAGTATTCGCAGGGATACCCAAAGATTCTTTTAATTGTGCTTGATTGCTTTTTGAGAGGCGATCGCATTGGAAGCGATTAATATCTACACCATTACCCAGGTAAACAATCTTTTCGGGTGGACAAAGACCCTTTTTACGAGCTGTGCGGATATCTTCGTAATTTAGGGTAAAGATCAGGTCAGTCAACAAAGCAGCTATCTTTTCAACGGTAAAGTAAAACCAATATTGGAGGAAAGAAGATTGCTCATAGAAGGGAAAGCCATGAGCAGTATAGACAATCCGTTTGACTCCGACTAATTTGGCAGCAATGCGACCCAGAACAGCAGCAATTGGAGTATGAACGTGAACAAGGTCATACTGATTCTGTCGCATCAATTGGGCAAGTTGGTAAATAGTTCTAATGTTCAGTAGTGGAGAAATTTGGCGATCAATTTGAATGGGATGAATAACATAACCCTCTTGTTGGAGCCGTTCCATCTCAATTCCTGGAGAGCAAGCAATTTCCACTAACAAATTACGAGATAAAAAGTAATCAATCTGAGGTTTTAAAAGGGTTTCAACTGTAGCTCCGATGGCGCAAATATGCAGGATTTTCATTTCATCACCTATTTCCTGTTCCCTATCTTCACAAATGAATTTAATTTTGCTTAACTACTTAATAGGGTCTGTTTTCGAGCTGATCTAGTGCTTGCCAATACTCTTGTTTTTGTTCATTCAGCCACACCTGCGTTGTTTCTCGGATGTAGCAGTAGAACTCAATTCGTTGCTCACGCAACCTTTCATCTGTGTATTTTTTTGCCTTCTGCAAGTTACGAACTGACATGCGAGTCATGCGCTCTGGATCAGTTACCACCTCACGAATTTTACTGAATAGCGCAACTACGTCTCCGGGTGGCACCAAATCTTCACACACAAGCAATTCAGGGATACCCCCTACTGTAGATCCGATGCAGGGAAGTCCTCTGGCCATTGCTTCAACCATTGCTCTTGGTAAGCCTTCTTGATGGGATGGTAGGACAAAAAGATCTGCTCTATCTAACTGAGTACATACAGCATTACCAGCAGGTAACCAACCCAGAAAATTAATATGCTCTGTCACACCCAGAACCGCAGCTTTGGCTTCCAATTCTGCCCGGTGCTTGCCATCCCCTATCAAGACCAACTTTAGGTTTAGCCCCTCTTGAATACATCTAGCAACAGCTTCAATCAGTACGTCAGGAGCCTTATAAAGTTGATCCATTGTGCCTACATAGATTAGGCTCACAAAATCTTTTGTTGGCGTCAGAATGCGAGGTAAACAGACAAAAGCGGAATGAGGTAGATCAACATCTGAAAAGTAAGTTGAAAAAGTTTTTATCCCTGCTGGATACCGATGTTGTAGCGCACCTTCGGTGACATAAGCTGCTGCACAGGCTTCAGTACAAAGTCGTCGTAACTGACGGGGGAACAACCAACGGAAAAAGCGTCTTAAAGGATGTCTAACTGAACTAGGAGCAAAGACATCGTAGGGGTCAGCAACAACTTCTACTCCGTAAGGATAGTGATTTCGACGTAAGATAGGTAGAAAATGATTGGCAATTTGGGAGGAAACACGCAAAATTACAGCATCATTAAGAGTCAAAGCATTAGCGATCGCTTGCTGGACTTGTCGTATCCGCAACAGATACTGCACTGGCCCTACATAATAAGGTATAGCTACAAATGAGACTCCATCGCCATCAGCGCGTTTCCATCCAGTCGAAACCAATGATACTTCGCGTACACGAGCTACCACACGCACATGCTCAAAAACTTCTAAATAACGTATCCAGAATGAATGTGGAAACATAGTGAGTGTCCACACCTTACCATCTGGTGTTCTCTCAAAACGATGCTCAAGTGCTACCAGCAGATCCATATTGGGAATTAATAAATGGTAAAGTAAATTGCGTCAATAGCTGAATCTTTGTCTAATCTGAAACTACAAAATTTGTATTTTTAGTATTTCTAAAAATTGGAAATTTAGCACCACTTTTTACCTGCAACTTATTTCCAGATGCCTCACAGATATTTATACATTTAGCTGAAGAGATAATGCCTCCCTTTAGGGTATTATGTCGCTGATTATCAAGTAGCAAATTCTTCTTAAACTTAACGTTCTCAAAAACTCCATCAACTATCATTCCTGCTCGATAATCGTCGTGAAAGTTACCGTTACTTTGACCTGGATTTACAATCATATTATTAGATATTTCACCTGTTTTAATCGGCATAAAGATATAAATTCCACCTGCCAAAGAATTTTGTATTTTGTTACCTAAAATACGAATATTTTCACTTTCTACATTCGCAGCAGCATCTCTCCATAATCTGATGCCATTAGCAATATTGTCATTAACACGACCTCTTCCCGAAAATTTGATAACGGAGATATCATTATTAACAATATCTAAGTTTTTTATGGGAGCATCTGAGTCTGGTTCTAACATAATACCTACGCTAGCACTATCTCCCCATAACCTACGCCAACCATCAACATTCAAACGAATTTGATTTTTCCGAACAACACAATTACTAATTGCAGGATAATTAGTATTTCCATAACTAAAAAATGACCATATCATAATGCCCCAGTATGCATCATTAATGATATTATCGGTTACAATCAGATGATTTGCACTGCTAGCATAACCTGTAATATATATCCCATTAGCAAATCCATTAATTTTATTATCCTTAACAGTTTGTTCATCTCCATGTATTTCAATTGCTGTCCTGGCTCCATTAGTACCTGCCCCATTTCTGGATGAAAAATAATTGTTAGCTATTTCAATACGTTTACCATGAGTGTAAATTGTTGAATGGTCATAATCTACTTTCCCTCCACCAATTAATTCAAAGATATTATTCTTAATTAAAACATCTGTAACTGAGACTTTAAATGGAGCAACATAGCCATTAACAGTAATCACATTTCTGCTATTTAAATTCCGAAATCTACATCTCTCTATATTAATTCTGGAACCGACATAAACTCGAACAGCATATCTCATTCTTGTGATTGGTGTCGGCTTTTTTGGATCTGGGTCTGGTTCAGCTGGATTGGTGGTGCTATTACCATCAATTGTCAAGTCATACATAGCAAAGTCTGACAAATCTGAGTCTGGTCTTTCTCCAGCTAAAATAGAACTATAATTCCCTTGTTTAGCAGCTAATTTAATCACACTTGTTTTATTTGAAGCTCCCCTGAGTGTGACTTTAGAACGAATTGTAATAGCGTGTGATTTAGAATGATTTATCTTGACTATATAAATGCCATTGGGAAAAAAGACAGTTCCTCCCCCTGCTTGATCAACAGTATCAATTGCTTTTTGAATAGCGTTTGTATCATCTGTAATATTGTTACCAATAGCCCCAAAATATTTGACAGAAACGATAATATTTGATTCATTAGTCTGCTGAAATGCTTGGAATAGCTGATTGTTTTGGATGTTTGCAGACTGTTGTATTTTTTGAGGAATTGTAGAACATCCTTGAACTAAGAATATAATAGAAATTAAATATGAATTTGTCAATCTCTTAAAAAAAATATTTTTCATGTAAAGTAGCATGATATTTACTCTCTTATATTGATATTTTCAATTTGATCAAATTTTCAAAAACTTATGCTTATCAAAGTTTATTTTGTAAGTTTTTTAGATGAAGATTGGCTGAGAAAAACAACACCTAGATAGGGAATAAGTGAGTACCACACTAAGGGACGAACCACCATCGCAGATTCAGCACGGGCATAGAATAGAAAAAATGAAAGAAAGCTAGCAACCATTGCCATTTTTGCAGGCTCACGATATTTTTCTGCCCATAACGTTAGCTTGGTGAAAATAAAACCGATTACTCCTAAAGCAATTGGTGTTCCAATCCAACCAAAATTAAGATAAGCCTCAGCAATAAAAGAGAACCCATAACTACCACCTACGGAAGCAAAATATGGATTTAATTGCTCAGTCAACCAATGATTAGGAATACCACGAGCAATGGTTGGGTGGAGTTTTCCAAAAATATTGGGGACAAGGGTGAGTAAAGCATAAAAATATTCAGCCCCCATTTGGAAATTTCTCTCACTTGGAACTATTTGGATAGTGTAGGCAACTGTTAGCATAGAACCTCCCATCTCGGATATAGAAGCTATCACAGGATTATCTATAGACGAAAACGCTTCTAACAGAAAATTTATAGATAAACGGTCTTGACCAGCAGTATTTCTAGTAATTGCAACTAGCGGAAAAATCACAAATATTAACAGCGATCCTATACTGAATAAAAAAGTTTTGGGTATTGGGCGAATCAAATTATGCCACAGCCACGCTAAAGCAATTAATGGCATCACAGCTTGATTTCTTTCACCCAAAAAAAATCTCACAATTGCGTATATTACTATCACTGTTACGGATATTAATTTGCCTTTATATCTGGTCTGACTTCCAGCTAGTAAAAAGAGAGATGCAGGGATGATAAAATCAGCTAAAATTTTGGGAGTAGCACTAAAACTTGTTGCAGAGTCTTGTAAGTAAATTGAATTGTAGCCAGAAGCCATTACAGTCAAAAAAGTATTTTTGAGGACAAAAATAGCTGGAATCAAAGATATACAGAGTAGAAACCAGCCAACTATATAGCAATACCTACTATTCAAAGAAAACTTTGTTTTTTGGGAATTAAATATAGATGATTTCACTTTGAATTTAGCAAGACTAATCAATGCTCCTAAGTGAAATGTTCCTAAACTAATAATAACTAAAAAAAGTGTATTCAGGATATTATCTGAAGATAAAGGTGGTGTCTCAAATATTATGTCCCAAGTTCCTATTCCATCTTCGTTAAGATGAAAAACTTCTAGTAATGCCTGTCCACCATTAAATAAAAAGGCAGATAGAAAAAATAAAAGATAAGGATTAAACAGATTTTTAGTTAGTAAATACCACGACCATAAAGACCAAATAGTCAGTCCACATAATAAACAACAGAAAGGATAAATCAGCGATTCTGGTTTATAAGTAAACGGCTCATAGATAAACCGAAAGAGAATCAAAGCTATGAGAAAGGCACATTGAATCCTGATGATAATTACCAGGTTAGTTTTATTTGGGTTGACAATTTTTGTCGCATTCATCAACATAAATTTTTGTGAGTGCTTTGACACTGTAGGAAATATTAAATTCACTGTTTTTCAAGACAGCTATACTATCTGTTTGAGTGATTCTTGCTTTGAAGTTTCTGGCTGCTAAAACCGCATCACTCCAAACTTTAACTGATTGTGACAGGCTAATTTTTTGGATTAAAGGTTTGATCTTATTAATTTCGTCGGTAATGACATCGGATAAAATCAGGGGTAGCCCAGCAGCTTGAGCTTCTATACCTACCATCGGTAATCCTTCACTCAGCGATGGTAAGAGGAACACATCCATAGCACCGAGCATTAGTTTAGGGACATCAGAATGTCTGCCTACAAAGATGACTTGTTTCCCAAGTCCTAATTGCATAACTTGCTGCTCAATTGTTGGTCTTAGAAGACCTTCACCCACTAGCAAGAGATATGCTTGTGGTTCTCGCTTGGCAAGTTCTGCAAAAATTTCTATGAGAAATTGATGATTTTTTTGTTTGTGAAAGCGACCAACGTGACCAATGACAAATGCGTTGGTGGGAATACCGAAGTTGACACGAACGTCAACGACATCAATAAATGCTTGAAAGGGAGTCAGATCAATGCCGTAGCAAAGAAGTTGCCAACGAGGATCACTTTTCCAGGCGGAACCAAATAAGTCTACTATGGCAATCTGGCTACATCCTAAACCAAGGGTGGCATGGTGAGCAATCAAACTTTTCATTAAAGTCAGATACAAGCGGCGATACCAGGCTGCTTGAGTTTCAAGTGGGGAAGAATCGATATGACTATGGGCAATGCGGACAGCTACACCAGCTTGTTGTGCTAGACGAAGTACATAACCACTAAAGTGATGAACATGGCTGTGAACAATGTCATAGGAACCATATTCATTGAGTATGCGTTGGAAGTTGTGAGCGTATAACCAAGGTCGTGACGGATGCACGCATGGAATAATCTGGCTACCGAGAGAGCGAATCTCATCATCATAAGCACAAGGTTGAATTGTATGAACCAGGAAGTCTATGTGAAAGCGATCGCGATCAATATGTCGCAAAATATGCATCAGCCAGGTTTCCAGACCACCTTGATTCATTCCACCCACAACATGGAGAATACGTATTGGATACTGCTTAGTAAATTGCATGGTTGTTTTCAGAGTTGTTCTTGAGTCTATGTAGTGCATAAATGACTATTGCTAAACTGAAGCCAAGTTGGACAACAGCTGAAATATTGAGTGCGATCGCTGCACCCAGCAATCCTTGCTTTGGCACCAACCAGAAACAAGTCATGGCTGAGATACTTGTCACAACAACAAACAAAGGTATTTGAATGCGAAAGTATCTAGCTGCGGTCATACCATAGCCTAAGAAGGAAGATATGTAGCGAATTCCAGCAGCAACCATCAGCCACACAAATAAATTTGCCTGCTCAGCATACTCTGGTCGATATAAAAGAGTCAGGATCTGCCTACCAGCAACAATGGCTATGAGTACAACTGTTAGACCCAGTATGGCAGCGATTCCTACCAGCTTGAAAAGCAACTGGCAAAACGCCGTACTATCTCCCACTGCATAATATTTGGCTAGCCTGGGACTAGCTGACTCTCCTAACGCATTCACCACCATGCCTCCTACTACCATCAAGTAAGCTAAGGCTGCAAAAATTCCCAGTTCCCGTTCGCCCAAAATTTGCTCAATGAAGTAACGAGGAATATTGGTATTGAGTGAAATTAGCATCATCACAAACCCCAGAGGTATAGAGAGCGAAACTAGCTTTGTGAGTGTTCTCAGATGACATCGAGCTTGTGGAGTCTGATTGAGTATCAAGGCACCGCTACCAATGTCGTAGATGAACAGAACCATACCCCAGGCAACAACCAACCCTGCTACTCCCCACAGCAAGTTTCCCGATATATATACTCCAAAACCTAGTAGTAAAAGCGATAAAGAGCCTTTAATCATTAGTGATATCGCAATGCGATCCATCCGTTCGTGCTGTTGAATTAGCCCATAAAACACATCACTGATAGACTCGAATGCTTTAGCCAGACCAATCAACAAGATAACTAAAGATGTTTGCCAACGGTATCCTGCGGACAAAGTAATTAATGCAATCATCAAAAGCGCCAAAACTGTAGAAATCAGTCTCAGACCCAGGTAATCCCCAAATACATATTGGTGTCTAGCATCTGTAGCTTGAACACTTCGCAAATGGAGGTTTGTAAACAACATCACGGGTGCTGTTATTGCTAGCCCCAAGGTAAACTGTCCTAATATCTCTGGACTACCGAGTTTAGCCATGACTACTAGCATCCCCCACTGACAAGTTGCATAGATAGCATTACCAATAAATGTCCAGGAAAAGTTGCGACGTAATGTTAGTGGCTTTAGCTGTTGCATGGCTTACAATCTTCTAACTTTAGTTAGCTCTTTTATAAAGTTTGATTAATTCTTGATCTGTAAGAATTTGCTTGCTTTTCTTACCAATAAAATAAAATGCTGAAGCTGCATCAAGAGTACCAAATCGAGCAATCAAGAAACAATCGAAATATTTTAATGGAAATGCTGTTAGTCTGACAAAAAATGTAATTAGCTTTCTCCAAAATTTTGAATTTGTAAAACTCAAAAGGAAATAATAGTAAGACCAAGCTAATGCCATTCCTGAACCACATACCGCTCCACTATCAATTTCCTCAAATTTTCTAAACAGGCGACGATGTCCTAAATAAGTAAACCGAGTAAAGTCATAGCAACCTCCATGCACTTGTTGCATAAATGGGGTTTCAGCATAGACTAAACAATCATCTTTTAGTACTCTATGAATTTCTTCTACACATTGCCACGGATCAACAACATGTTCTAATACAGCTTGTACTATTACACCATCAAATGAATTATTTGCAAATGGAATACTATGAGCATCACAAATTATGGTTGTGCGAGATCCAAAGGAAACATCAGTTTCAACTAACTCTATCTTAGGATTATCTACTATTGCTTCTGTTCCTTTACCCAAAATGCTACCACCAATCACTAAAACTTTGGGATGACTAGAAAGAGAAAGTAATATTTCTGCAAAATGTTTGTAGTTTTTTCTAGATTTTATGTTTAAGCTAATCTCAGGTATCAAGCTTTTTAAAGCTTCCAAAAGCTTATTTTTTGGGGATAAATCAAAAAATGTATTACGCTCATTCAGAAAATCTTCAATGGAAAATATACTTGATTTTTCATCAATTAAAATTGGGATACCATTTTTGATGGGAAACAGAACTTTACATTCAGGGTTTTGACATTGATAATCTTCGCGACCCAGTTCTAACTGGCTATGACATAACGGACAGCACAGCATTAATTGCACTTTTTTTGAAAGCTTTATTTGAGGTTGTATATCTTGATTTATTTGAAACTGCATAAATTTGCTACTTTTAAATAATTATAAATATGGTTGACTAGTAGTCTGAGGAGTTATAGCTCCTCGACTTCTATAATAAGTCGGGGAGCTGAACATCCAAATTATCAGGAACCTTCTGGCTTAATTCTTGACCAAATATTTCCATTGAAATTTGCCATGACATCACTACTTCTTGACGCATTTGATAAATGTTTTTCTAAAGTTTTAGGGTTATATCCTGGCACTATTCGCTGGAGCAAAAATATGATAGAGTAAACATCGTTTTTTACTGATGCTTGACACAAAGCTTCTACTGTGGCATCTAAATTTTCTGGAACAATCTGACTAGCATTCTTCACAATCAATAATTTCTCGTGTTCAGTTGGTTCATATTCTTCTCCTGTAACTAATAATTCTTCAAATAACTTTTCTCCTGGTCGTAACCCTGTGTATACGATTTCAATATCTTTACGAACTTCATATCCCGAAAGACGAATTAATTCCTTTGCTAAGTCAACAATTTTGATTGGTTGACCCATATTGAGCATCAAGACTTCACCAGTGTTACCAAGAACAGCAGCCTGCAAAACAAGTTGAACAGCTTCTGGGATAGTCATGAAATAACGACGAATTTCAGGATGAGTAACGGTTACTGGTCCACCTGCGGCAATTTGTTTTTTGAAGGTGGGAACAACACTCCCACGGCTACCCAAAACATTCCCAAAACGTACAGCGACATAATGCTTACTGCTTTTTCTACCAGCTTGTAATACCAACATTTCAGCGACTCTTTTACTAGCTCCCATAATATTGGTGGGATTAACAGCCTTATCTGTGGAAATCATCACAAAATGTTTGACATCATATTGCAGAGCGAGATCTAACAAGTTTTTTGTTCCCAAGACGTTATTAGTGATTGCTTCTGGAGAGTTTAATTCCATAAGGGGGACATGTTTATGAGCCGCAGCGTGAAAAATCACGTCTGCTGAGAATCGCTCAAAAGCATGTTGTATTCGATGGCGAAAGCGGATATCTGCAATGAAGCAGAAAATATGAGGGATATTTTCTAGGGATTCCCCATCCTTTTTGAGGCTTTGAGCAAGTTGATCTAGTTCTTGTTGGATATTGAATACAGAATTTTCACCATGTCCCACAAGCATCATTTCAGCAGGACGACACTTAAAAATTTGACGGCAAAGTTCGCTACCAATTGATCCACCCGCACCAGTAATCAATACTTTCTTACCATGCAAAAATTTGGCAACTTGTTCAATATCTGTCTGCACGGGTTCGCGTCTGAGCAAATCTTCTATTCGGACATCCCGAATGCTATCTACACGTACGCGACCATTCAAGATTTCATGTATGCCTGGTAAAGTAAAGGTTTGAATTCCTTTGCTGTTGCAAATATTGACTATTTCCCGAATGATATTTCCTGCAACCGTAGGCATGGCAATGATAACTTTGTGGATGTGTAGAGACTTTACAGCATCAGGAATTTTATAGCGATCGCCAACTACAGGTATACCGCGAATGTGTGCATGTAATTTACTTGGATCGTCGTCAATAAAGGCAACAGGATAAAAACTGAGTTGGGGATTCCTTTGCATTTCTTGCACTAGGGAAACCCCTGCATTCCCAGCACCAATTACCAGTACTCGTTCTCGTGAGTTAAATAATGTACGCCCTTGCCATATCCTTTCTACAATTCTCATACTAAAACGTAACATCCCAATAAAAATGCATGAAAGTAATCCATCAATGAATGGTAGTGATTGTGGAAGTTTTTTGAGGGCAATATATGGTATGTAGTAAATAATATGAAATGAGAAAGTTTGGATGACAACTATAGCTGTTACTAGTACAGCTATATATGTTAGTTCCTCAATACTGGCATAACGCCAATAACGCCTATAAAAACCAAAATACCAAAAAATACTCAGTTTTACTATTAAAAAAATTATTATGGCATTTACTATATCTGGTGTGTATGCTTCTAAAATCAGTTGTCCATCTAAACGCAAGCAAAGAGCTAATAATGGTGTAATTGAAAAAATAATAATATCAAAAATCAAAAAGTGTCGATTTCTCAGCCTCAGAAATTTACGCACTAAAATATTTAATATTTTTTGTATTAAATAGTGAGAAATTAGAAATAAAAAATTCATACCTTTAAAAACCTCTAGCGCATTCTGAACAAGTATCTGGGCTGGATATCAAACAATTTTGGATTTTGGACTTTGGATTTTGGTTGGCTCCACAGATAAATCTGCTTGCTCTGTAGCATCAAATGAGTATCGATTATCAATTAAGCAAAAAACACATTAGATCAAATTACATGACTTGATAGAACAAAAAACTAATTATAAGAATATTGCTTAATATTTCATCATTCGGCAATTCTGAATTTACCAGATTATTTTTATCCAAACATGCAAAAAACATGAAAACTGAAGGGTTAAGATTAGCAAAAACTATCTAGCCTACTCGCAGAATAAAGTTTGGTAGACACTACAGACACCGCACTCTGAGAATAGACAGTCAAAACTATTTTGTAAAAAAGAGGAAATGTTTAAGTCTTGGATGTATTGCTCTATGAACAGAAATAATTTATCAACACTTTTCAAGACTATCATAAAAATCTTTAGCTGTTTATTAGGGCCACTTTTTTTTTATGCTCGTGTTTTTCGCTAAACAGCTTGTATTAGATTTTATAAAATATGAAAACAAGTTTATTTTTAATATTTACTTTGGTTTCACAAAAAATAGATATACAAAGGCTTTTCATCAATTGTAATAATAAAGTTATATTTAATACAAGCGATCGCACGTAAAATAATTTTTATATGATTGACTAATTTTTTGTATAAACTGTTTAGAATTATTTTTCTAACTAAGAGCGTTTAAAAAATATTTAAAGTGTGTTTTTATACATAACTTTTTAGATCTATTTATAATAATAATAAGCTATTCATGAAAAAAACTAAGTATTTGAAATATAAAAACAAGTAATTTTGGTCAATAGCGCTGTAAATATTACTTAGAAAATTTACCTGTCTATATTATTTATTTATATAAAATAAAACTCAAATAAAACAAGAAAAATCAGTTGTTTTAAGCTAATAGTTTATTATTTATGGGTTTATCTGCTTTCTCAAACTAAACAGCAATATAACTTTGTTTAATTGAATGCAAGTATCATGAATCTTATGACTTATTTTTCAGTTTTTCTTACTTTTACAACTACACTAAGAGAGATTTTTATTCAGAATATTCTATGTAATTTATTCAATATGATTATATTGATTTTTTATAATACCCCCTTGAAAAAGTTAGTTACTTATGATTATATTTTTTGTTTAATCAAGTTAGATGTCTTAAGCATATTATATTATAAATTACAAGTTCTATGCAATTTTGATGCAACTTTATGCAACACTGGATTTGACATATATATAGTGCATAAAGAGAGGAATAATATTGCTGAACTCATAAAATTTTGAAGTCTTCTCCTATTAACTTAGATTGTTACACATATTATACTGCTGAGATCCTTAAATGCAACTCATGTGCAACATTTGCGCTATCGCTTGAGATCATGAAGAACCTTAGTACGGCTTGGCGTGAAATCGTAGGGTTTTTTAAAGCAGAGGGTGTGCAACTGTAACCTAATTTCTAAACAAAGCTACCCATTACTACTCAGACTTGGGTAGATTTTCGCTTGCCATACGTTCAATCACATCACTTAAACTTCCAGCTTGCATAGCTAGAGAGCATCATCGGCTTTAGCCATGAGTCGTTGACATCTTGTCCTATCAAATTTGATTGTTACTTATATTATGCTATTGAGATACTTAAATGGAACTTGTATGCAACATTTGTACAATTGCTAGAGAACATGAATCCCTAGCGAAAAAAAAGACAAACCTGATATTGCTTTTTTCATAGAGAAAAAGGACAAAATGATTACTAAAGAGTGCTATGGCATTCCTAAATCATTTGTAAACAACAAGATCCCCGACTTCTTGTATACACTCGTAGGGTGGTTTCTCGGATGGTATAAGTCGGAGATCTGACATCTCAATTTTCACAACTAATTTAAGATTGCTATGCAATAACTTCTTTGGTTATAGGAATCAAAAATCAGTACTTATACTGATTTATCTATCTGAGTAACTCTACTAACATTTATCTACGAATAAAATTTTAATTTAGAATGTAAGTGATAAAAATAACAGTATTTTTTCTAACATTTAATTAACGCCAATTAAAGTATGTAAACTATAGGAATCCGCTTTGGTTTATGAACTTACTGGTTGAGCTAAGGAACGAGGAAGGTGGGGCCTGGGGATAAGGGTAACGGGAAGCAGGGAACGGGGAGCAGAAATTGTACTGAGTTATGTAAGCGCAGAGTGCAGGCTACGCCAACAACAATTAAATAGGAATCCTATATGTAATGAATAAATTTAATTGGTTTCGCTGGCTTTTAAGATAAATTAAGGAGAATCCAAGATGAACAAGGTTCAATTAGCTTTGGTTATTAGTTACCTATTGATGACCTGCTATTTTTTAGTGAACTGGTTAAGATTTCATTTTCGTCATCCTGCTAATTCCCCCGAAGATACGTTTTTATCTTTAGTAATGTTGGCGATCGCTACGATCTTCTGGCCGCTTGTTATTCCCATACACTGTTTACAAACTTTCAAAACAAGACAATTTGAATTTAGCACTGCGGTTCCTGTGCTGGTTGCAATCTCTGCATTTGGATTAGTGTTTTATATGATCTAGCACTGCTACGTTGGAAGTCACGCATTCAAAAGTACTGTGGTTTATGATTTTGGCGCTAGTGGTTAAAAATATAAATAAATTTACCTTAGATAAGTTGACACAAAAGTAGTTACAACAAAAACAAGGCACACAAGGAACTGTATCATTTACAGAAAGCGTAGTATCCAAGTGTGCCTTTTGTTGTTAAATTAATTCATTGCAGTGGGAAATGCACCTGGTTGTACGGCTAAATTGACGGTTTGACCTTGACGGCGCAATTCGATGCGTAAGTTTCCACCGATTTGGCTATTATCTACTGCTTTTTGAATGCTGCTAGCATCTTTTACGGTTTCACCGTTGAGTTTTTGAATTACATCACCAGCACGTATACCTGCTGTTGCTGCTGGTGAATTAGGCATAACTTTGACAACTAATACGCCTTGATCTTCATTGACGCTTAAATTAATGTTGGGGTCTGAGTTGAGACTCTGCTTTAACTCTGGTGTCAATCCGATCATTTGAATGCCTAAGTAAGGATGTTGGGCTTTCCCTGTAGTAATGAGTTGTTCGGCTATGCGTTGAGCTGTGTTGATGGGAATGGCAAATCCGATTCCTTGCGCCCCTTGAATAATAGCTGTATTCATGCCAATTACTTGACCACGATCATTTAACAAGGGACCGCCGGAGTTACCAGGGTTAATTGCTGCGTCTGTTTGAATATAGTCTACTCGTTTATCACTAGCACCAATTAAACTGCTGTTGCGCCCGGTAGCACTGATAATTCCTGTAGTGACGCTATTATCTAACCCCAAGGGATTACCGATCGCGATCGCTAATTGTCCGGGTTGTAATTGCTCAGAATTGCCCATTGCTAGGGTTGGCAGATTATTTGCTTGAATTTTAACAACTGCTATATCGGTCAATTCGTCTTTACCCAACACCTTTCCGTTAAAACTACGTCCATCTGTGAGTGTCACTTTTACCGTATCTGCACCATCAACGACGTGAGCATTAGTGAGGATGCGACCATCACCACTAATAATAAAACCTGAACCAGTGCCACGTTCTACTCGTTGTTGTGGTGATGATGGTAGTTGTCCCCCGAAAAAGCGGCGGAAGAACGGATCGTCAAATTCCTCTGGTAAGCGAGTTTTGACGGTTCTCGCAGAATCAATTCGTACTACTGCGGGGCCAACTTTTTGAACAACATTTGTGACAAAGTTTGGATCGTTGCTTACTGGTAAGGGTAGAGCAGCATTAGCTGGTGTCACCGCCAAATTACTTGCATCCTTAGACATTTGCTGGTGGTTATTGGCCACATATCCGCCAGCAAATGTCATTCCAGAACCGAGCAATACTAGCGATAAATTCACAGCTGCTCTGCGCCAAGGTGTGATTCGACGGGGTTTTTCGGTAGATGAAGACAAGGAAAAGTTGTTTGATAAATTGTCGCGATCGCGTGGTTCTTGTAACATTTTTTGTACGAAGTATCTCTAAAGTTACTTCCAATCTAGATACTCATTGTGAAGTTTTTGTTGCACAAATATGGCGTTGATGTGAAACTTATTTGAATTATGCCAATTTCTAAATGCCAGATAATTTCCTTCTTCGACAGGAGGTAAATAAATATTTTTTGCAAAAGTATCAATAGCTTCGTTAATACTAGCAGCAATATTAGACCTTTGGCACAAATATTTTTTAGCCTGCACTATCTAACATTAAAAATTTCCCGTGTCCCCGTGTAAAACTTAATTCTCATCAAACCTTCCCTTAAGTCAGATAAATATGCTTAAATTAACTTAAGACAATCTAGATTTTATGCCAAGCACATTTGTTTATTCAGCGATGTGACCATAGGATTTTTTTGTTATACTCCCAGTAACAGGATTTATATTCGGTTGAGAAATTCGTTTTGATTTTTTAGAAGCGTCTCTCCGAATCTAACTCTCTACAGCAAATGATTGGGAGATGCCCTATGTCTATTTATATCGGTAACTTATCCTATCAGGTTAGGGAAGAAGACTTGAGGGAAGTTTTTGCTGAATATGGTACAGTTAAGAAAGTTCAACTACCTACAGATCGTGAAACCGGACGTCTGCGTGGTTTTGCTTTTGTCGAAATGGAATCAGATGAAGAAGAAGAGCGTGCTATTGAAGCGCTAGATGGTGCTGAATGGATGGGAAGAGATTTAAAAGTTAACAAAGCTAGACCTCGTCCAGAAAGAAGTAGTCCAAGAAGTTATTCTTCTGGTGGTGGAAATTGGGGTGACAGCGGCCGCAACAATCGTCGTTACTAAATCATTATATAAAAAATTTTAAATTTTAGAGTCTCCAGCAGATCAAAAAAATGACTCAACTCTGCTGGAATGTTTTTTCTTTTTTCATGCAAAATATCCACCCATACGAGGAGTAATTAGAATGACGCAAGTAGTATTAGGAGAAAATGAAGGGATTGAATCAGCCTTGCGACGATTCAAGCGCCAAGTTTCCAGAGCTGGTATATTCCAAGATATGAGGAAAAAGCGTCACTTTGAGACTCCATTAGAAAAAGAAAAGCGCAAAGCTGTTGCAAGACACAAACAACGCCGTAATGGTGGTTCTCGTCATAGGTAAAATTGGGTTATAGGTCTCCGACTTTTTTAAAAAGTCGGGGACCTTAGCAATAATTATTCCAAAATCTAAAATTGAGTGACTGCTAAAGCACCAGCGATCGCAGAAGCAACTAGAGAAGCAAAAGCAGTATTAAATAACCACCACGCTGCATCTGCAACGGCTTTTCTTGTTTCTGTTGCTTGCTTTTTGGTTTGTTCTTTGAGTGTAGCAAGGCGTTTGTTAACTTCTTGTTGGATACGTTCAGCACGATGGAGAACGCTATCTCTTGCCACTTCAATTCGGTCGATAATCTGATTAGCTTGTTCTTGGGAAATATCCTCACGAGAACTGAGGATCGCAACTAGGGTATCACGATCAAATTGACTGAGGCGATCGCGTAACGCTTCCAAACCCATTTGGGGATCATCAAATAATTTGGCAAAGTCTTGCTGGATTGCTTCATAATTAAGTTCGGGACGATCCAGGGAATTAAGATAGTTACGCACTCTAGCAAAAATCCCATCAATTATTGATTGTAACCTTTGCTGGAGTTGCTGATATTGTTCGACAATCGAGTTGCGAACAGATTCAATTTGATCCACAATTTGATTGGCTTCTGTTTCTGAAATATCCTCACGTTGAGACAGCAGCACCACAAGTGTCGAACGATCAATTTTGGCTAGACGATCGCTCAAACTCCCAACTCCTGTGCGGGGATCTTGCAGCAATAATTGTAAATCTCGTTTGATACCCTCTGGGTTGAGTTCTTCTTTATTGGTATTCCGCAGATAGTTTTCGAGATTAGCTTCAAAATCTAGAACTTGTTTAGTAGTGCGGTTTGCCAAGCGTCGTGGCGCTCTAACAATTTTACCAATAGCTTGTTGTACTTGGTCAATAATACGATTGACATCTTCTTCACTTAAGTCTCCTCGCTGAGTCAGCAATTTGACTAGAGTTTCTCGATCCATTTGCGAGAGGCGATCGCGTAAAGCTAAAGCACCTTCTTGGGGATTTTCGAGTAATTTTTCTAAATCTTGCTGGATACTTTCTGGGTTGAGTTCTTCCAAATTAGTATTGCGAAGATATTGTGCGATCGCTCTTGCAGTTTGTAGGTATTGTTCTTTTGCTTGATCAGCTAATTTTTGTGGTGCTTGCAAGATATTATGGCGTACTTGTTCCAAGTTATCGAGGATTTGATTAACCTGTTGTTCACTCAAATCTTGCCGTTGACTCAGTAATTTTACTAGTGTATCGCGGTCAAATTGCGATAATCTTGATCGTAAAGTCGAAATTCCTGCTTGCGGATCTTCTAGCAGCGTTCTAAAATCGCGCTTGATACCTTCTGGGTTGAGTTCCTCTTTGTTGGTGTTCCGCAGATAGTCTTCTACCCTTTGTCGCAGTTGAGCAGCTTGGGTTCTTGCTTGTTCTTGCAGTTCTGTAGCACGATTCAAAACGCGATCGCGAGTACTTTCGAGTTGATCAACAATATTATTTGCTTCCTGTTCGTTGATATCTTCACGTTGCTGGAGTAACTGCACCAATGTATCACGATTGAATGGGGAAAGGCGCTGACTTAATTCTTCAAAACCAGCTTCTGGATCTTCCAACAGCGTTGCAAAATCTCGCTCAATACCTTCTAAATTGAGTTCTTCTTTAGCAGTAGAACGCAGATAATTTTCAATGCGCGTACGTGTATCTTGGGATTTTTCCCGTGTTTGAGCTTGACGGACTGTTTCTAAAACTTCCTGGCGAATGTTTTCTAGTTGTTCAGAAATTTCCTGGATTCTTGCTTCACTAATATCATCGCGTCTCGAAAGCAAACTAGTCAGATATTCCGGCTTAATTTCCTCTAATTCGCGGCGGACTGTTCCAGGATCAGCATTTGGATCATAGATGACATTTTTGAATTCGTCTGCGATCGTAATGCGATTGAAATGCCAAGGTAAAGAATACAGGATGTAATCTTCTACATCTGCCTTAACAGTATTGTAAGGTAGTCCTGGTAATCTTTGAGTTATTTGTTTGTTTGCTTGATCTCTGAGTTGTTTTAATTGGGAAGTTATTTTCTCAACATCAACTTCCTGAACTTTGTCTTTTAAATCTTCCAGTTGATGACTGATTTTATCCACATCTATTTCAGAGAAGTCTAACCTGTTGACAACAGCAGGTACAGCAGCAGTTAAGCCATATTGAAAAGCTTGCTTCATTACACTATTACTTTGCTTACCATTACCTCCATCTGCTGTTACCCATTCCTGAAGTCGTTCACCAAAATTTTCAGATTTCAACTCTTCAGGACTAGCTTGTTTGAGCAAATTAATTACCTGTTGTGTCGGATTTTTGCGCTTTAAAACTTGCTCCCAAGCTGCTTGGAATTGGTCGGCAATTTTATTTATATCTGCTTTGGGAAAATCTGTGCGGCTACTGATTAAATCAACAAAAGTCTGGCGATTAATATTTTGCAGTAAATCACTATTAGCAACAGATTGTAAATCAGATTCACGCAGAAGTTTATCAAATTGACCACGAATTTCTTTTAGATTTAATTGTGGTAATTGTACAGAAGCTAAAGAACTTTGTAATGTATTGCGGATACTGTCAGGATTAAAACCTGATGCTAATTCCCGACGTACTGTGGCTGTAATATCTTCCGCAGTCGAAATCATCTGGCTTTTCGCTACGTTAGAACCAATAGCTGTACCTGCTACACCCATCAGTCCTTGTAAACCAGAATTCACAGTAGTGATCACGGAACCAATTAAAGAACCGACCGCATTTGAACCGAGCCACATTAATATTGAAAAGTAGGCAGACCAAATGACTACACCAATAATAGCTCCGAAAAAAGCACTGCTGATAAAACTAAGTTTCACTGCTAAAAAAGAAGCGCTAAATAATGCAATAGTTGCAGTTATTAGCGCCCACCAACCAACTTTAGCTTCTACTTTGCGAATTGTACTCCCCAAACTTTCTGATTCATCAGCATCTAAATCTACTCCCGATGAAATTCCTATAGCTACAGAAAAGTTTGTTAATAGTAATTGGAAAGCAAACGCCATGACTAATCCTGCTAGGAATGCTACCAAAAACTTTGGTCCAGAAAAAACAAGAGTTGCTTCTTCTGGAATGACAAGCGCCTGAGCAAAATTAATCGGTACTAATCCAAAATCTAAGGGACACCATTTCAGAGCCAATTCTGTAATGGTAAACATAAATATTTCCCTCACTTTCACTCAATTACACACTTCCTTTTGCCCGGGAAATGTGATTACTTCTTCACCCTAGCCAGTAGTTTTTCAAACTGGTACTTCCTCTGGATATAAACACTTCTACCTTAAGTATGATTCAAAAGAATTATGTTTATTTTTTTTAAGACTTAGGTATTTATTATTTAGTTGTGAGTAGTTATTTGCTATAGCATTCCTAAGATCCCCGACTTCTCAAAGAAGTCGGGGATCTGAACAAATGATCTTTCTTAATTCCTGCTTTTTCTGTTAAATTTATGCTGATTTACTAGTAGTCAAGCTGAATTTAATAAAAGAAACCAGGGCTAAAAATCATGAACAAAGTTATCAACGCTAGCAAGAAATATATTTTCTCTGTAATAGTTTTGGCAATAGCTGCTAGTCTTGGCAGTTGTAGTTCTAATTCTACTGATGAAGCTAAGTTAAACATCACAACATCACCAACTCCAAACAGTGAAACCACTGCAACCGCTACACAATCACCAACTCAAAGTGCAGCTAGGCTCAACGTTCAACCCAACAGTGAATCACCTATCACAGATAAAACTGTGAATGTCACTCTATACACAAGTGATGCACAATGTCAAGAACTCATACCCCAAAAAACGACAGTACCAGCACAGGAACCTGTGACAGGCGCGGTAGGTAAAATTTTAGATCAACGGGATAACGGTGACTTTAGCTTTTCTGGGTATCGAGTCAATATTAAAAACGGTGTCGCTACAGTAGATTTACGACTCACTCCCAATTCCCAACGTCAAATCACTTCTCTATCGAGTTGTGAACAATTTGCTTTATTTGGTAGTCTCCGTAAAACCCTCACAAGTAACCCACAATGGGGAATTAAAGATGTTCGTTTCACCGAGCAAGGTAAAGATATAGTGCTATAAACACATTCACCATTTAATTACTAGCGGCAGTGTTGAGTCAAAACGATATAGTTTACCTTCCTTGCCATGATCAAATTCTAATTCGAGTTGGTTGCGATTGCCTAAGTGAAAATTGATCAATCCTTCTTCAATTAGTTTTGTCACTTCGGTGGATAAATTTTGCTCTCCAGGTAAAAAAACTCGCACTGCTGTCATTTCATTTAATGGAGGTTGGTGATCCAAAGGTTGACGTTTGTCTAACTGATAATTTGCAGGTTTTTGAGTCGCAGGCGAAATAAAAATCAGAGGTTCTGCTAAATTGTTCTTTTTGGTAATAATAGGGATAGCAGCTCCCTGTGGTAAAAAAGGTGCATAATAATCCCAGGTTGGGAATGGTAGTTGTGAACCTGGTATTAGTGTACGCAAAGAAATACCAAATGGACAAGCCTGAGTTTGTTTCCAACGACAGCGTTCCCATAAACCTGTAGCTTGAACAACTGGAGACTGAATTTCGTTAGTATCATTCAGCCACAGTAACTCTAAATAAGCATTGTGAAAGAAAAAGCAAACATTTGCAGTACCCTGACCGTGATGAGTGCGACGTCTTCCTTCTTGAAGTCCAAAAGCTTTGAGAACTTCTGCTTCCGGTGCTTGTGGATCAACACAGACAAAGACATGATCAAGTTCTAACTGCATATTTCACACTACTTTCACTTTTTTGATCATACAAATACATGGGTAGGGGCGTACCGCCGTATGCCCTTACAGTAAATTTAATATGTGTCAGGATTTTTGGGAAACGGTATCACACTTCTACTTTATTTTTTAAGTACCCAACCAGATTGTGCAAAAACGAAGTACTGAGCGTAGTCATTTCTGATTCTGGGGATTTTTGACTTAGTAAAACAGAGGAGTCTACGCTGTTAACATTTAAAGGGTAATCATTCAATTCTGGAATAGATGTCTCAAGAGGAATTTCTTCAATCAAACCAGCTATCTTAAGCCGGAAAGCTGCTTGCTGAACTAAACTTGGTAGCTGATTCAGGTGATTAGCGATCGCACCTAAAGAAATAGTACCGTTTGCAAATTCCCATACCTGCCATTCTAAAGGTTTTAAGTGAATATTGGGTTTGTTTTGGGTAATGCTACATATCGCCGAATTAATATCTGGGAGAGCATCAGCTAAAATATCCCAGTTTTTTAGCGTTCTTAGAGCCATCAGAGCAACTTCAATGGCGCTTAAACTTAACCCTGTCATTTCTTTTCCAGGAATAGTTGCTTTACTATCCAGTCTAAATACACCCTTTTGAATTTCAAAAAGCTCCCGAATTTGCCGTAGTTGGCTGGCAAATAGTAAATTTAATTGTTCAGCATTCAATACTCCTGCTGTTTTGAGATGTAAACCAAAGGGTATTGTTGCTGGTGCGATCGCATAATATTCATCTATTATTTGTGGCTTTATCCACTTGCGTTGTTTTATTTGACTCATTAAACCTTCGCCATTTAAACAATTAGCCGCAGCAACAATACATCCTTTTCGGAACCAAATAAAGTAATATCGAGATTGACCTACTGAAGCAGGATCGTATAGTAAATTACAAACTACTAAACAACCAGATTTTCTTCCTTGGTCTACGATCTGAAACAATTCAGCCAAGGAGAAATCTGTTAAAAAACTATGTAGACTCATTGTTTCAAGTATTATAAAAAGCTATTTTTTTCAAACTTGCACCCTGATAATTTATAGCTGTGCTTGCGGCAAGTTTTATACATACTTTTTTATTTTTACTTATGATTAAGCTTTCGCAGCCACAGAAGTAATATAGCGCTTTCTATACTAGTGAGGTAAACCTAAACTTCATATCTAAATCCTTTCAAGTTTTAGGATGTACACTCATCTGATAGAACTGCTATATGTAAACTGTATAACTAAAATGTGAACTTTTTGCTTAATTTTATTAACAAATAAGAAATGCTTCTTAATTTAAGTGAGAGTATTAATCTCAAGTAAATTCTATGGATTTGCTTTCAAATTTCGGCATTGCTGATTTCATGTATGAAAATGATTTTGCATAATGCCAAAATCTTTGTAGAGACACGATATATCGTGTCTCTACATTCAGATTCATACCGCATTCAGCAACGCCCAAATTTCTACTGATACTGACTTTTAAAGTCTTTTGGAAAAATTATCGCTTGCTCTAATTCCCTAGCCCCTTTTATTTATTGCCGAGATATTTATAAACATTTATGAGAGCATTTACTCAGTTTATTTTTAAGCTTTATTAGTAAATCATTAATTATCAATAAAAACGCAGTTTTAGCTGTCAGATTAAGCACTATTTTGTTAAGTGTATCTGAGACTTTAGTCTTCAAGATGCTTATAAAACGATGGTTTCAAGCTTGTAAATAAAAATGTGGGTTGACTAAACTCAGCCCTGCAAACGGATTCCCAATCAAAAACTTTGAATGGTATGGTCTATTGCGGCATTAATTGGAACACAAAGATACTTATATGGCAGAATGCACCAGGTGTGAATTATTAGTAAGCGACATCAACTAACAGCTAAACAACTAACCTATGACAATTTGTTAAATTCAAATACATCGTATTTGCCACCACGCAATACAGATTCGGTATGCTTACCTTGCAGTCGGTGATTCAAAGCGATTTCTAGTACACCCCAAATAGCACCAAGGGTGTAGGTACACTTACGCTTTGAATCTTGAGGTTCGTCCGCGGAACATAAAGTTTCTGATGTATATACCTTGATGATCTCATTATCTTCTTGGACAATTTTCTCGACTATACACAGACGAGTGCCATCCTTGCCGAAAACATAATCAAGTTTGTCGGCTAGTTGCTCTAAGGACATCGAGGAGTTTGCTAGGTTTAACTCTTGAGCTAAAGTTTTACCACGATAACGACCCGCCGCAGTTAAGGCGATCGCAGTTGCTTTTTCACCCAAAGCCTCTTCCATACCTATAATTGCTGCCTTAAAACAGACAATACTGCTAAAATCTCCTAAGATAGGACGTAACATATGTGATGCTCCTGTACAATTGAATGCAATTTGAGATAGCAATCTTTAAAGATACAAAATTAGTAATCCAAACACTGGTGTAAGGACTGTTTTATGTTCCTAGTCAGGCTAACAGAGGCGCAATTCTAGCAACAGCACGTTTGACCTCTAGAAACAGTAAGCCTTGTTTGACACCTGCGCTAGCAAGTACTAGTAAAACTGCATCACTACCACAAGCAACTAACACACCGTAGCCTTTTTCTCCTTCTACAACGATACGCTCTACATTCCCACGAACTAGTTCGTGGCCGATGCGTTCACCTAACGACAGCATAGATGCAGACATAGCAGCAGTCCGTTCTTCATCCATCCCACCGGGTAACACAGAAGCCAAAGCCAAGCCATCTGGACTTACTAAAGCCGCACCTTGAATATCAGAGGTAGCAGACACGAAGTTTTGCAGTTCGTCTTGCAGCATTGAGACGTTAATCATAAATTTATCCTCCACAATCTTTGGTACAGATTTATGAGCTTGATCAGAAGTTGTTGGTAACAGATAGTCTACCGTTACTACTGGTAACGATTGTGCTGTATCTTCCGCAATTGTTGATTCTGGCAAATGTGTTTTTGTTGACACATAGGGTATTTTGTGAACATCCTTAGTCAATCGCTTGAGTAAGTAGCCCAGAAGCATAGCGGTTAAACAGCAGGCTATAAATAGCGTGATGGATCGCATTATTTGGGGTCAATAGCTGACTCCAAGACTTTAAACAGCTCAATATAAGTAACAAGGAAAATACCGTACAACAGGATAAAAAATTTGTTACATGTTTTAACTTTTACATTTTATCTGGGAGTTTGTTTACTGAAATCTTGCACCTAGAGAGCCAGTCTAGTAAAAGTAGTTGACAAAAGTAGTACTTTTTGTAGAGGCTCTTAAGTGATCTGAGTGCTGTTTGAGGAGTGTATCAATGCGTCCCCCAATCTTCAATCATTACCAAGTATTGTAGGCGGCAGCAATTGCTGCTTATCATCAACAGACAGACTATCCTGTTGTACAAGTTCTTGTCTATGACGATGCACCCCCAACTGTACTCGCCACAAATTAGCATAAATTCCGTTCTTATCCAACAATTCTTTATGAGTTCCCGACTCAATTAACGTCCCATATTCCATGACATAAATGCAATCAGCATTGCGGATAGTGGAGAGACGATGAGCGATCGCGATCGTTGTTCGATTAACAGTGATTCTTTCTAAAGAACGTTGAATAGCAGCTTCGGTTTCATTATCTACTGCTGATGTGGCTTCATCTAAAACTAATATCGGCGGATTTTTCAAAACAGCCCTGGCGATGGCAATTCTTTGGCGTTGTCCACCAGATAATTTTTGACCTCGTTCGCCAACTATTGTCTCATAACCTTGGGGTAGCTGCATAATAAAATCATGGGCTTCGGCAATTTTTGCAGCTTCAATTATTTGTCTATCGGTAGCATCAAAAGTGCCGTAGGCGATATTTTCAGCAACAGTCCCATGAAATAAGAATACATCCTGACTGACTAAGCCGATACTACGACGCAAATCACCTAAATTTAATTGTTGAATATCAATACCATCAATAGTAATTCTTCCTGAAGAAATGTCATAAAATCGCAATAATAATTTCACTAAAGTGCTTTTACCAGAACCTGTAGAACCAACAATTGCAGTAGTCTTACCTGCGGGTATATGTAAAGATAAATTTGTAATTACTGGCTCTCTATTGTGATAAGCAAAAGTGACTTGCTGGAAATCAATTTCACCATTTATTTTATCAATAGGTAAAGATATATTTCCCCTAATAATGTTGATAGAAGTATCTAATAAATTCATGACACGATTGGTAGAAGCCATTGACCTTTGATATTTGTCAAAGATTTCCCCCAATGTTACTAAAGGCCACAATAATCTCTGTACTAAAACAAGTAAAACACTGTAATTACCAATAGATATCGTACCAGCATATGTTGCCATACCTCCCCAAAATAGTAAGGCTGTGAACCCTATTAGAACTAGCATTCTGATTAAAGGAATAAATGCCGCAGAAAGTTTAATTGCTTTGATATTACTCTTTCTATATGCTTCACTTTCTCCTGCTAATCTAGCACTTTCATATTCTTCAGCAGTGAAACTTTTAATTGTATTAATCCCACTGAGATTATTTGCTAGTCGTGAATTCAGAAAACTTACTTTTTCTCGGACATCAGCATAACGATCTTCTAGACGCTTTTGATAAGTAAAGGAACCCCAAACAATAAATGGCATTGGCAACATTACTGCGAGGCTAATAGAAGGAGGTAGAATCAAGAAAGCACCGCCAATTAAAATGATGATGGAAGTGCTAATTTGAATAATGTCATTGGCTCCATAATTCAAAAAATCTTCTAATTGGTTAATATCATCATTCAAGATAGACATCAAGCCACCAGTGCTGCTTTCTTCAAAGTAAGCTGAATCTAATTCTTGCACATGATTGTAAGCATCCAGGCGTAAATTATGCTGAATATTTTGTGCCAAATTCCGCCAAAGTCTATCATAAGCGTACTGAGAAAGCGATTCGAGCATCCAAATAATCACAGTGAGAAATGAAAGCAACAAAAATTGCCAAAATATCTCTTGAACTCCCAACTTTGCAATTACAGAATCTTGCTGCTTTACGAGAATATCTACCGCAGTCCCAATCAACCACGGTGGTGCTAAGTCTAAAACAGTATTGATGATAGAAAATGTTGTTGCTTGCCAAATTTGTTGGCGATATTGGCTTCCATAATTTAGCAAGCGTTGTAAGGGATGGGCTGAATTCCTATGCTTGTTAGATACTCTAGGAGATTTTGATGTTACTGTCACGACTGTTTGTTGTTTGTAGTTACGTGATTGATACGGTACTTAAAACAAATATCTCAATAATCTATCCCATAAAAAATCCTAAAAATATTATCAAGGGTTATGTAACTACATCGCTACAGCAAAAAAGTTTATGTACATCTGTAGACCTCTTGCAAAAATATTTTTACCCCACCCTAACCCTAAGCGTAAACGGGGAGGGAACTAAATCTTCCCCCCGTGAACGGGGGGATTGAAGGGGGTTCATTCGACTTTTGCAAGAGGTCTTGTGAATCAATAAATTACTCTTTTCTAGAGTAGCAGCTTCTGCCTTACAAATGATATAAATTGTCAAAAAAACGAAAATAAATGATTATAAATAATAAGCAATAACTTAGGAATTACGTATTTGTCATGAGTAAAACAAGATTTTGAGATGGCTTCCTAACCTTGCAATGACGGGAATACCTGATCTGCGCGGAAGGGGATTATCACAATTTCTCAAAAAACAAGAGCGATGTTTCGCCCTACGGGCGTCTATGTCTGTGTAGCCAGCCCTTAGACTTCTAGTCTGTAGGGATTTTAAACATTTGGGATGCTCCCGTGCGTAAGTCCTGTAATTATTACTATTCCACCATTAAAGTAGTGAAACATCAAACTTTACACAATATTCCGCGCAATGTCTGGATTTTGGGCTTTGTTAGTCTGTTGACAGATATTAGCACTAAGATGATTGATGCAATTTTGCCCCTATTTCTTGTTTCCACTTTAGGAGCAAACTTGTTGACCGTTGGCTTTATCGAAGGAATTGCAGAATCAACGGCTTCTGTATTAAAAGTATTTTCTGGAATATTAAGCGATTATTTTAGACAACGCAAGCAACTTGCTGTGCTTGGGTACGGTTTATCCACCTTGGTAAAACCTTTATTCGCTATAGCCACTAGTCCTGCTTGGGTATTGATTGCGCGTTTTGGAGACAGAGTAGGGAAGGGTATTCGCGTTGCTCCTCGAGATGCATTGGTCGCAGATGTTACCAATAAAGCCAATCTGGGAGCAGCTTACGGTTTGCGTCAGTCCCTTGACACCATTGGCGCATTTACGGGACCAATTGTTGCATTTATCTTGATCTCTGTGTTTGGGCAAAACTTTCAGTTAGTTTTTTGGGTAGCACTTATACCAAGTATTTTTGCTGTAGTTTTACTGGCTGTTTTTATACATGAACCCAAAAAAGAATTTGAACAAACACAGAAAAATTTTCTAGATAGAGATAGTCTCAAGAATTTGGGCAAAGAATACTGGACGTTAGTTGCAGTTTCCTTTCTGTTTAATTTAGGTAACTCCAGCGATGCTTTTTTATTGTTGCAAGCACAGCAAGTGGGGGTATCGGCTGCTTTAGTACCCTTAACAATAGTTGTAATGAATATTACCTACTTTTTGAGTGCATATCCAGTTGGATTATTATCTGATAGAATCGGTCGGTTGGGGCTGCTAGCGAGTGGGTTTTTCCTGTATGCTTTGACATATTTGGGTTTTGCGTTTATTTCTGCCTCGTGGCAAGTGTGGGTATTGTTTACGCTGTATGGATTGTATCAGGGAATGAGCAAGGGCATATTGTCGGCGATGATTGCACAAACAGTTCCTTCAAATCTGCGGGGAACTGCTTTCGGGTTTATTAACTTGGCTATTGGAGTGGCGCTGTTGATTGCAAGTATTTTGGCAGGCAGCCTGTGGGAATTACTTACTCCAAAAGCTGCTTTTGTGACTGGAAGTGTTTTTGCAGTTGTGGCTACTGGATTATTGTTAGGGAGTAGAAGGCGATAATCCTAACCCGGAGGGAAAGCAAGCTAAACAGGCACGCGATCGCTCACAATAAATTGTATAGTTTGATTGTTGTTGAGCCTACTGATGTTTGTTATTTCCTTTCCCCTTGCGTCCTATCGGTACACACATTGGTGTGCCTACAATAGGGTCAGAAATAATCCGACACTCCAACTCAAAAACTTCCTGTACCATTTGCTCGCTCATCACTAATTTTGGTTCCCCAGCAGCAAAAATTCGACCATCTTTGACAGCAACTAAGTAATCAGCATAACGACACGCCTGATTTAAATCATGCAACACCATCACGATTGTTCGTCTTTGAGTCTGGTTCAACTCATACAACAAATCTAAAATTTCTATCTGGTGTGCCAAATCCAAAAAAGTTGTCGGCTCATCCAAAAGTAAAATATCTGTATCTTGCGCCAGCGCCATTGCAATCCAAGCTCGCTGTCGTTGTCCACCAGATAAAGTATCTAATGCTCGATCTGCCAACTTCAACAACTTTGTAATCTCTAGCGCTTGCTGCACGATTTTTTCATCTTTGACTGACCATTGCTGTAACCAATTTTGATAAGGATAACGTCCTTGTGCTACCAAATCTCGTACTGTTAACCCTTCTGGTGCTACTGGACTTTGTGGCAAAATACCCAACTGTTGTGCTACTTCTTTGGTGGAAAGCTTCAAAATAGATGTTCCTTCAAGATACACTGTACCGCTATAAGGTTTAAGCAATCTTGCCAGACCCCGCAGTAAAGTTGATTTACCACAACCATTAGCACCAACTAAAGCACTAATTTGTCCGGTGGGAATTGCCAAATTCAGGTCACGAATAATCGTCGCACCATCGTAAGCTAAAGATAGGTTTTTGGTTGACAGTCCTTTCATAAGTTACTCTAGTTACTTTTTGCGATTACGAATTAACAAATACAGAAAATAAGGAGCGCCAACAGCAGCAGTTACCACTCCACAGGGAAGTTCGATAGGTGCAAACAATGTTCGTCCTAAAAAATCTGCCATGACAACAATAACTCCCCCCAACAATGCTGAGGTAGGAATCAAACCTTCATGATTTGCACCTACCAACTGTCGTCCTAAATGGGGTGCGATTAAACCAATAAAACCAATATTTCCGGCGGTAGCGACTCCTGCACCTGCTAAGGATGCACCTACTAGCACTAGTAAACCACGTTGCCACTCTACCCGACTACCTAGACTTTTAGCGACATCATCTCCTAAATTTAAAGCGTTTAAATGCCTTGCTAAGGTCAAAGCTAATGGTACGAAAATAACTAACCAGGGTAATAAAGAAAACACTTGCTCACTTGTGCGTCCATAGACACTCCCAGCCAACCAAACCAAAGCATTGCTAACGTCATAAATATTCCCAAAGGTAATCATCAAGTTGGTGAAAGCAGTGGCGATCGCAGATAAACCAATACCCATCAAAATTAATAAAATCGGAGAACTACCTTTGTTCCAAGCCAGCAAGTAAATTAAACCAGCCATCAACAAAGCACCAGCAAAGGCTGAAAAAGGTAAAGTGTAAATTGGTACTGATGGAAATAAAATAATTACCGTTACTGCTGCCAAACCTGCCCCAGCATTGATGCCAATAATACCAGGATCAGCTAATGGATTGCGTGTTAGCCCTTGAAAAATAGTGCCAGAAATCGCCAGCGCCACTCCTACCATAAAAGCAACAAGGGTACGAGGTAAACGCAGGTTATAAATTACAAAAGCATGATCTGGGTTCCCTGTATCTATACCCAATACAGTTTTGACAATATCTAAAGGTGAAATTGGATATTCACCCCGTCCTAAATTTATTACCATTGCTAATGCGATCGCTACTGCCAAAGATAGCAGTATCAGTGGTACACGTCGGTCGATACGGAAAGATATCACCTGGGAACGGATGACTAGCCAATCAAAACTCATTTTTTCACCTTTGACTTAGCCAAGTACACAAAAAAAGGAGCGCCAACCACTGCTGTCATGATACCTACAGGTAATTCCTGTGGTTTAAATAACACACGGGCGCCAATATCTGCAACGAGGATCAAAATTGCGCCTACAATTGCCGAGTAAGGCAAAATCCAACGATAATCGGCTTTAATGAAAAATCTCACAATGTGAGGAACGACTAAGCCAATAAAACCAATTGGCCCTGCAAGCGATACTGAACTTCCTGCTAGTAAAACAACACTAATCGCGGTAATTATTTTTATCCAAGCTGTCTGTTGACCTAAGCTTTTGGCTACATCTTCACCGAGACTCATGGTAGTAATCTGTCTACCAAGAACAAAAGCAACTACTAGTCCAATAGCGACAAAAGGTAATGCTTGGAAGAATATATTAGTATCTCGACCTGCCAATGAACCGGCTAACCAAAATCTAATTTCTTCTAAGGTGCGTTGACTGACGATGAGAATAGCAGTGGTAAGGGAAGAAATCAGAGCCGTCAGCGCTGCGCCTGCTACTGTTAGATTCAGTGGGGTAGCTCCTCCCCGTCCTAGAGAACCAAGAAAGTAAACTAACATTGCTGTGGCTCCTGCCCCCAAAAAAGCCACAATGGTTAAAACACTCAAAGATGAACTACCCAAAACGAAAACTGTTACAACTACAGCCAGTGCTGCTCCTGATTCTATTCCCAAAATTCCTGGGTCTGCCAGGGGGTTGCGCGTCAAACCTTGCATTAACGCTCCGGATACTGCAAGGGCTGATCCCACAAGAATAGCGATGAGCGATCGCGGTAATCTTACAGTCTGGATTACTAAGTGTTCATAGGAACCATCAAAGCTGACAAAAGATGCCAAAATCTTATCCAAAGGTATTTCTGCTGCTCCTAGTGTGACGCTGTATACTAAACAAACTAGTAGGAGTATCAGTCCCAGAAGCAGACCTACTAAGGATTTTATCGGAGGCATCTTCCAGCCTCTAAGTAATGCTGTAGTTGTTTTTGTCATGCTGTGGCTTGAAGATATGACACTGGTGCTAGTTATCTGTTTTTTATTTGGCACTCTCAATATTTAACAGCTTTTTAATCATTGAATTGATAATCTTTCTTGATAAATTTATATATACATTACATTATTTTGGAGAACACATAGCTATTTAACGATTTTAAAACACGGATAAGGCATTGTGTTTAAGCTTTGATATAGTTTCTCAATAAAGTGGTATTGTTAGATCAACCTGAATCTGCTTTGTTATTCGTCAAACAATTTTGGATTTTGGATTGACAAATAACAAATAACGATTATGCAGTTTCAGTCACCAGGCGTTACACCTGCACATGGTGGTGGTAATGAGGATTGATATTTTACTCAGGGTTAACGAAAGAAAATCTATACGTGTTTTACCCTTAATACTTAGTTTGATAATGGTTTTGTTTGTAGGCAGTCGCACTATAGCCGTACCAACAAAATCTACAGAGATATTATGGGATACCTTTGGAGTACCGCATATATACGGAAAAGATAACCAGAGTGCATTTTATGCTTTCGGTTGGTCGCAAATGCAAAGTCATGGAGATTTGCTTTTGCGTCTCTATGGTCAAGCACGAGGACGCGCAGCCGAATACTGGGGAGAGGAATACACACAGTCAGACCAATGGGTACTGACAACAGGAATACCAGAACGCGCTCGTACTTGGTACAAGGCACAAAGTCTTACTTTTCGGAGTTATCTTGATGCTTTTGCGGCTGGGATCAATGCTTATGCTTCCCAAAATCCGAAGTTGATTGACGATGAAGTGGAAGTGGTGCTACCTGTCAAGCCAGAAGATGTCATGGCTCACCTACATCGGGTACTCAATTTCACCTTTGTAGTCAATCCAGAGCAAGTATTAGGCTTAAGCAAAGAAAAATCGCCAGCAGGATCAAATGGTTGGGCGATCGCACCAAGTCATTCTACCAGTGGCAAGGCAATGCTCTTGGCAAACCCACATCTACCTTGGTCAGATTTATTTTTGTGGTATGAAGCTCAGATCACTGCACCAGGAATTGATGCTTACGGAGCAACACTTGTCGGTATTCCTGTATTGGCGATCGCATTTAACAACAACTTAGGCTGGACTCACACTGTTAACACCTACGATGGCTGGGATGTTTATGAACTTACACTGGCAAGTAAAGGTTATCGCTTTGATGGCAAAGTTCGTAACTTCGACACAAAAACCCTCTCGTTGAAGGTGAAGCAGAAAAATGGCTCTTTGGAAGAGCAAGCATTAGTAGTGAAAAGTTCTGTCCACGGCCCTGTAGTCACCGAGAAAAATGGTAAAGCCTTTGCACTGAGAGTTGCAGGTCTTGACCGACCAGGTGTACTCCAGCAGTGGTGGGATATGGCGTGTTCCCAAAACCTCAAGCAATTTGAAACCGCACTCAAGCGCCTACAACTATCAATGTTTACGGTGATGTATGCGGATAAACAAGGGCATATTATGCACCTATTCAATGGTCAAGTTCCAGTGCGCTCAAATGGTGATTTCAAATACTGGGAAAGCATAATCCCAGGAAATACATCTAAAACCTTATGGACAAAAATTCATCCTTACCAAGATTTACCGCGCATAGTTGATCCTAAAAGTGGCTGGTTGCAAAATACAAATGACCCACCTTGGACAACTACGTTTCCAGTCGCGATTAATCCTGATAATTATCCGCCTTACATAGCTCCTCATTTCATGGATTTCCGCTCACAACGCTCTGTAAAAATGTTGGCTGAGGATAAAAAAATCTCTTTTGATCAAATGGTTGCAGACAAGCACTCTACTCGCATGGAATTGGCTGATCGTATACTGGATGATTTAATTCCGGCTGCACGCAAGTATGGTAATGAGTTAGGACGGCGAGCAGCTAGTGTCTTGGAAACCTGGGATCGCCAAGCGAATGTAGATAGTCGGGGAGCAGTACTATTTGCCTTTTGGGTTCAACAAATGGACTTGGATAAAACGTTTAGTAAACCTTGGAGTGAAAAATCTCCCCGCACCACACCCGATGGTTTAGCTGATCCAAAAATTGCAGTTGCAACACTCCAAGCAGTAGCAACTCAGGTAGAAAAAACTTATGGGACGCTGGATGTAGCGTGGGGAAAAGTTTTTCGCTTAAGGTTGGGTAATGTGGATTTGCCTGCAAATGGTGGAGATGGTAACTTGGGAATTTTCCGTGCGATCAATTTTGCTCCTAGTGAAAACGGACAGTTCCAAGCGGTTGCTGGTGATTCGTATGTTGCTGCAATTGAATTTTCTAACCCAATACGAGCAATGGCACTAACTAGTTATGGTAATGCAACTCAACCCGGATCACCCCATACTAACGACCAGTTACAGATGTTTGCCAACAAAAAGCTGCGTCCTGTATGGCGATCGCGCTCAGATATTCTTGCCCATCTAGAAGAACGCAAACTATTCTAAAAATTAATCGGGAGACAGCTATGAAAAATCAACTTACCAAAAACCAGACTACTAAGCTAGAATTGTCTCCCAACAACCCTATTCTCTGTGTCCAAGACTTAAGTCGAAAAGTTGAGGAACGCTGGATCTGGAGTAACCTAAATTTTCAAGTATTTTCAGGTGAACAAATCGCAGTGGTTGGAGCTTCTGGTTCTGGGAAAAGCCTACTGTTACGGACATTAGCTGGTCTCGATCCAGTGCAAGCAGGAAAAATTATGTTTCAGGGACAGGATATTGGCTCTTATTTTATGCCTAGCTATCGTTCCCAAATTATTTACTTGCATCAGCGACCAGCTCTTTGGGAAGGAGCTGTAGAGGAAAATCTCCAGCAAGTTTATCGATTAGCAGTCCACCGTCATCTAGTTTACAATCGCGAATTGATTCTCAATTATCTAGATCTTTTGCATAAAACGCCTGATTTTTTACAGCGTCCGGTGAGCGCTCTTTCTGGCGGTGAGGCGCAGATAGTCGCTTTTTTACGAGCTTTGCAACTTTCACCTTCTATACTGCTACTAGATGAACCCACCGCCTCACTGGATGCGTTAACTGCTCAAAGTTTAGAGGCTTTAGTTGCAGCTTGGCAAAATGAACAACCACACAGAGCGTATCTTTGGACAAGTCATGATTCTACTCAGTTGCAACGTATTACCAATCGCCAAATTACCTTGAAGGAAAAGGAAAAAGATTGATGGAAACCAATTATATCCAGATTAGTTATGGACAATTGGCTTTGGCGACTTTGTTTATTGTTATCAATATAGTGCTTTCCTTTAGTTTACGGTTGGGACTGGAGCAGAGTCTAGGGATAGCCTCACTACGGATGGTAGTACAGTTGTTGATGGTAGGGTACATTTTGCAGTGGGTGTTTACTCTCAGTAATCCTATTTTGATCATACTTTTGGCTTTGGGCATGACAGTTATTGCTGTAGTGTCTAGTGTCAACCGTACGCGCAGACGATTTAATGGTATTTATTTGAACAATTTTATTTCGCTTTTGAGCGGTTCATTTTTAGTCACGGGGATAATAGTTAGCGGTATTCTGCGCGTACAGCCTTGGTACGAGCCTCAGTATCTGATTCCACTTTTGGGTATGGTCTTGGGTAATGCCCTTACTGGTACATCTTTGAGTTTAGATCGGTTTATGGAGGATTTAACCAGTCGGCGTTTTGAAATAGAAGCGCTACTGACTCTTGGTGCAACTCGTTGGGAAGCAGCACATCAAACTATTAGAGAAGCTCTGAGAACCGGAATGATTCCTACAATTAATTCGATGATGGTGATGGGATTAGTTAGCCTACCAGGAATGATGACTGGTCAAATTCTCGCTGGGGCAAATCCTAGTGATGCTATCCGCTACCAGATTGTAATTATTTTTGCACAGGCAGCAGGAGTTGCGATCGCCACTATGGGTGTTGTCATCCTAGCTTTTCTTGTTTTGTTTAATCGAGATCACCAGTTCACAGATTTATTACGTAAGCTGGATTAGGCTGCTATTGTTTGCCCATTTTTCTAACCTAAAAATAGCTTATACGCCGGATTTTTGTTTTCATCCCAGTAACGATAGCCAAGTGTATCTAAAAAAGCCTGCCACTTTTCCATCTCGTGAGGAGGAACTTGGATTCCTACTACAATCCTCCCGTAATCTGCCCCGTTGTTGCGGTAGTGGAACATACTAATATTCCAGTTGGGATTCATAGAATTGACAAATTTCATCAATGCGCCAGGGCGTTCGGGAAACTCGAAGCGGTAGAGTAATTCATTGTGAGCGAGAAGAGAATGTCCGCCTACCATGTGGCGCAAGTGTAATTTTGTCAGTTCGTCATCGGTTAAGTCAATTGTCTTGAATCCACAACTTTCAAAAGTTGTAACCAATTTTGCGCGATCGCTACGATTTTCGATTTGCACACCGACAAAAATATGAGCTTCTTTTTGATCAGCAATTCGATAGTTAAACTCAGTCAGATTGCGTCTACCCATACATTCACAAAATTGGCGCAAACTTCCCCGTTCTTCTGGAATTGCTACTGCAAAGATAGCTTCACGGCGTTCACCTAGTTCAGCTCGTTCTGCAACAAAGCGGAGGCGATCAAAGTTCATATTCGCGCCACAAGCAACAGCTATTAATGTTTGTCCTTGAATTTGTTCTCGTTCTACATAGGCTTTAGCGCCTGCGATCGCCAATGCTCCCGCAGGTTCTACAATTGACCTTGTATCTTCAAACACATCTTTTATTGCTGCACAAATATCATCCGTATCAACCAAAATGATATCATCGACATACTGCTGACACAGTCGGAAGGTTTCTTCTCCTACTTCTCGTACTGCTACACCGTCAGCAAATAAGCCGACTTGGGACAAACGTACCCGTTGACCAGCTTGCAGTGATTGATACATAGCATCTGCATCTACTGGCTCAACCCCAATCATCTTGATCTCTGGACGTAACCGTTTTACATAAGCTGCAATCCCAGAAATCAATCCACCTCCCCCAATCGCGACAAAAATTGCATGGATGGGTTGCTGGTATTGGCGGAGAATTTCCATACCGATGGTTCCCTGTCCAGCAATGACATCGGGATCATCAAAGGGATGAATAAAAGTTAAGCCTTTTTCTGCCTCAAGTTGACGAGCGTAAGTATAGGCATCATCATAGGTATCACCATATAATACCACCTCGCCGCCACGCGCTCTGACTGCATCTATCTTTACCTGGGGTGTGGTTACTGGCATAACAATAATTGCTTGTGTTCCCAATTCGCGCGCACCAAGAGCCACACCTTGAGCATGGTTTCCCGCAGATGCAGCAATTACACCCTGAGCAAGCAGATCTGGGGGTAGATTTGCCATCTTGTTATAAGCACCACGCAGCTTAAAGGAAAATACTGACTGCATATCTTCGCGTTTTAGTAGTAGCTTGTTATTCAACCGTGCAGATAAATTTGGAGCGTATTCTAATGGTGTTTCTTGGGCAACATCGTAAACGCGAGCGGTCAGAATTTGTACCAGATAATCACAAAGCATGGGCGTGAACAGGTTGATAGATGCCGAATAGAGTTCATTTTACGGCAGTTGTGTACCTGTTTTGTGACTTTTGGAATAACTGTGATAACCTTCGGATGCTTAAGATCAAAAGAGTATTATTAATTGGGATCGAAACATGCAAAAGCGACGCTTGGGTGGATCGGAAGTTAAAATTACACCCATATTGATGGGAACTTGGCAAGCTGGTAAAAAAGCGTGGGTGGGAATTGAAGATGCAGATTCGATTAGAACCATACGTGCAGCTTTTGAAGCAGGTATTACTACGATAGATACTGCTGAGGTATATGGTGATGGACACTCAGAACGTATTGTTGCTGAAGCATTATCTGATGTTCGCGATCGCGCCGAATATGCCACTAAAGTTTTTGCTAACCATCTCAAGTATGATCAAGTTATAGAAGCTTGCGATCGCTCACAACAGCCAAGCTTTGAACTAGAACAGCCAAGCTTTGAACTAGAACAGCCAAGCTTTGAACTAGAATCGCCAAGCTTTGAACTAGAATCGCCAAGCTTTGAACTAGAATCACCAAGCTTTGAACTAGAACACTCAAGCTTTGAACTAGAATCGCCAAGCTTTGAACTAGAATCACCAAGCTTTGAACTAGAACACTCAAGCTTTGAACTAGAACACTCAAGCTCAAAGCTCCAACTTTGATGTTTAACAGTTATTTTCAGCAATTAAAATTCTTAAATCCTCCCAACCGTAAGCGATTTCATTTAGAAAAATTGTGATTTTCACAAAAAGCTGCACAACCTTGAATTCATCAACTAATATTGCTTTTTTGTATATCCCAGTATCCAATTATCTGAGTCTTTTAACTGTTTATATTTGCCTTGAAACATTAGCCATAAAGCCATGCGAGTTTGCAACCATCCCTTGCTCAGATAATATCCTGGCTTGGCATTAATACCGTCTGTGGTGTTTTCACCGAGATATGTCATGACTCCGCAGATGCTATTGATTCCTTCTATTGTCACTTTCAGAAAATGATCATTGATGTGTCCACTGGGAATCATGAAGATAGCATACACATGATGCCGACCGCGCCAAGGCTCAACAATAATTTTTTCTGGATGAATGTAGAATTTATTACTTGTTGATGTGGAAATAAATTCCGATTGCTGACAACTGATTATAGGCGATCGCTGTGAAACATAAGAAAAGCCAAGAATACCCAATAAGAGCAGCGTAAATAATAGATAGATTAGATTACGTTTTTGCACTAGCAATATCGATTTTCCTCTATCCGGTTTATATCCGAAGGCTAACAAAGGCTTAAAAAAGTTGAAGATAAACTGACTACAAAATTCTGATTTGCGAGGTGAAAAGCCCACACCAAATTAAAGATTGTGGTGTGGGAGTATGTCACGATTCAAGCAATACCGTAAAGACACTACCCCGTGGATGATTGTCTTCGATTCTGATAATACCGTGATGTGCTTCAATCGCCATTTTGCAAAAAGCTAATCCTAAACCAATTTGCGAAACTTCTTGCACCAGAGTTCCAATCTCATATTTCTCAAAAATTCTTTGTTGTAAGTCTTTACTGACTCCAGGGCCTGAATCAACAACTTGCACTTTAGCACCTGGTTCTAAATATTCTGCCTGTATAATCACTTGAGAGTTTGACGGCGAGAACTTAATCGCATTAGAAAGCAAATTATCCAAGACTCGCCGAAAGATCGCTGCATCTACTTTCACAACTCCACCAGGTTTAGGTAGTTCACTTACAAGGGTGAGATTTTTTTGAGCAGCGATCGCTTCAATATCTGCTACAGCTGAAATACAAATAGCACTCAAGTCTACTTCTGTGTAGTTGAGAGACATTTTGCCAGATTCTAACTTTGCCATGATCAGCAAGCTATTAATCAGCGATTGTAGTTGTTGTCCAGCGCTGGCTATTTCCTCAACCTTTTGTTGCTGCTTTTGGGGTGACAAACCAGGAAGTTGAAGAATTTCAGTCGTTGACGTACTCCCTGGACTAAAGCCGCAGGGATTCTCAAATGATGTTACGAGGCAGGATGAATCCGTGCCTCTCCACCACTGTTCTTGCTTCTTCGACTCTTAACTAGACGGTTTCCCGTCCCCGTC
>JAESGT010000037.1_pt1 | contig 56913 bp, 55 predicted proteins | sample 9266261 | NCBI WGS metagenome assembly JAESGT01 (sample SAMN15741584, study PRJNA653494) | algae metagenome | isolation source: Pelatocladus maniniholoensis HA4357-MV3 and co-occurring heterotrophs from... | place: USA: Maniniholo cave near Haena, Hawaii | collected 2009-07-28 | reverse complement strand
CACCTTCTAAATATGTATCAAGTATTTTTTGACGAAAGTCGAGGGAATATGGTTTCATTTTTCTCCTTGAGGAGATGCACAGCTTTATCTTAATAAATGTACTTCATTAGACCGGTAAACGCTATAGTTGCAACATGGTTTTCTTGTGAAGAGTACATTCAAAGATATGGTTTCAATCCCTAATAGGGATTAATGTTAGTTGCAACTTGAGTTTGAGAATAAAGTCACGTCTTATTATTTAATAGTTTCAATCCCTAATAGGGATTAATGTTAGTTGCAACATTAAAATTTGTGGATGTATTTGCTGAAAGATTTTATGTTTCAATCCCTAATAGGGATTAATGTTAGTTGCAACAATGACTAACCAAGAGGTTGTTGATTATCTCTTAGAAAAAGAGTTTCAATCCCTAATAGGGATTAATGTTAGTTGCAACGCGATCGCGCAAGTTAGTAATGCCGTCAGTTTCATGTTTCAATCCCTAATAGGGATTAATGTTAGTTGCAACCCGTTCTGTCATAAGGCCTTTCAATTGAAGGGTAAGTTTCAATCCCTAATAGGGATTAATGTTAGTTGCAACTGCTCAATCCAGTAGCCTTGCTGTATTTGGTTTTCAAGGTTCAGTGGTGCAGACCTGGAGTAAATATAGCGTTTGAGAGATCGCACTGTCAAGAGTGCATAATAAAAAATTGGCTCAAATGCTTTACTGGGAAGAGTTTTAGACATTGCGCGAACCTCTATTTTTATGTAAATGCTTCAAACCCAGAACAGGTAAGGCTTTCAGGCATAAAAATTGAGTCTCCATGTAAAACACCTACAGGTCTGCACCATCACAGAAACTCAACATTTATTTTAATCTTTACATGAAAGGATAATTTTTGTGAAATAGTTGATACAGATCATTACCTTACAATGTATAAGTAAAATCTTCCACCAACATCCCAGGAACCATACTACCTCCCAGTTGCCGACCTTCATAAGTTCCGACTTCGGGGATAAATTCTTGAAAATTGGTGAAATCGAGTAAATTTTCACCCCAAAAACGATAAAGACTATCGTCAAACCGCAAATTCTCTATGGGTGCGATGATTTCGCCATTTTCTACCCAAAAACAGGCATAACGCGTCATACCTGTAATTCTACCCGTGGGGCGATCGCTCCAATTTAAATAATGTAAGTTTGATACATATAATCCTGTATCCAAATTTGGCAGAATTTGATCAAATTCTAAACTCCCCGGATTTACTTCTGGCGATCGCAAAGATTCATGACTATTAGCACCGTTAGGAGTTTTTTGATATTCTTTGGCGGTACGAGAATTTATCAAGGTATTGACTAATCTTCCTTGAGTAATTATTGGTAATTCCAGGGCTGTCATTTCTCCCCATTCATTAAAACGTGGTACTGTTCCTCGTTGAAAGTTTTCTTTGAGATTAAACTTAGAAGAAAGCTGTTTTTCTTGACGCGAAAGAGCAGCTAAAGCACTATTTCCTTGTTGTAAATCAGCTTCACTGGTAGCACCCCAAGAAAGCATCATTAATAAGTTGTCAACCGCTTCTGGGGCAAAATAAGTTCTATATTGTCCCCGTGGTAACTGCTTAACTGGACGAGCCAGTAATTTTAGTTGTTTTTTTGCTTCTTGAATTTTATTGATATAAGCTTGTTGATGCCAATCGCTACCTGCAAATATACCTTTAACAGCTTGTCTTTCGCTGTTAAATATAGAATAATCTAGGGTAAAAGAATCAGTAGCAAACCAGTGTTTTTGTCCTAGAGAATCAGCATAAGCATTAACTACAACTCCGCCAGCATACAAACCTGTAAAATCTAATTCTGGGACTGATTCTAAAATATTTGATACTACTGCTTCTTCAGTCAATAAATTACCAGAATATACTTCTCGACTAGTATTAGTTCCTGATGGCAATACTAAATAAGGATCTAAAAGTACAAAAGGAAGTTCTGCGCGTAATTCTTGCAAAGCTTGATATGTGACTTCCCAATCGATTTCCCAATTTCCAGTAAAAGGAATTTGTCTAAAACTACTGCGCTGGCCTTGTATTAAACTTAGGTCAATCCAGCCATCAGCCACTAAACCAGTTTGTCTAACTTTGGCATGATTAAAGCGAGTAAATTGACTGCGTTCGCTATTTAATCTGACAGTAAATTCTTCAGTTGCTAGTTTTTTAAGCAATAAAGTATCAATCAGTTGGTTAAAGCTGATTTCTAAAGCAGTGAGTTCCTGGTTGTTCATAATGAGGATTGGGGAAGGTAGGGGTCCCCTCTGGGGATAAGGGGCAGGTGGGGGCCACTGGAGGGGATGAGGGGTAACGGGGATTGAGGAGACAAGGGGAGCCACTGCGTTGCGTGGGTCCCCCGCGTTGTAGCAGGTGGTGGGGACAAGGAGGACAAACAGGACAAGGAGCAACAAGTGTAGGTTTTTTATAAAGCAATGAGTGATGAATATAATCATCGTTTCATAAATTCCTACACCCTTACATTCTTATACCCTTACACCCCTAATAATTTTTACGTATCGCCGCCGAATACTTCGACGTTGGTAAATAGACAAACGGGTGAACCATGTCCTACCCAAATAACTTGATTTGGTTCTCCTTTACCACAGTAAGGAGTACCGTACATTTCCCAGGTTGAGGAGTTTCCAATTTTGGTTAAGCTGTGCCAAAATTCTGGAGTCGTAGCTCGATAGTTAGGATTACGCAAGGTTTTGGTTAATTTTCCGTTTTCAACTAATTTAGCGTACTCGCAACCAAATTGAAATTTATAGCGGCGATCGTCTATTGACCAAGAACGATTAGCTTCCATGTAAACGCCGTGTTCTATGTCAGCAATAATTTCCTCAAACGAAGCTTTACCTGGTTCTAAATTTAAGTTTGCCATGCGATCAATTGCGGGTCGATTCCAAGAACAAGCACGCGCACAAGCTACTCCTGGGATACCTGCTCTTTTTTGGCTTTCTAAACTACCTAAACCCCGCAATAGCAAACCTTCTTTGATTAAATATTCTCGTGTGGCGACAGCACCAGTGTCATCGTAACCATAACTAGCTGATTCACCAGGTACAGTGGGGTCAAAAGTGATATTCATCAGGGGAGAACCATACACCAAAACCCCAAAATCATTTTTGTGGACAAAGCTACCACCAGCGTAGTTACGTTCATCACCTAAAATTCTGTCTAATTCTAGGGGATGTCCCACACTTTCATGAATTTGTAGCATCATTTGGTCTGGGGCTAATACTAAATTAGTGCGTGTAGTTGGACATTCTTGTGCTGTTAAAAGTTCTACTGCGCCCTCTCCTATTTGCTGCACTTTTTGCCAAAGATTGTCTGGTTCGAGTAATTCCATACCTCCTTGGAAATAATTGGCTTCCCAGCCGTTGTTGGTGCGTTGTTGGACGATCGCTCCATCTTGGGCGATCGCTCCATAATGGGTACTGAGAAACAGAAATTTTTGATAAACTTCTGAGCCGTTGCTGCTGACAAACCATGTTTCTCGTTCGCCTGTATTTGCACCAGCCGTAGTTTTGACGATTTGCTCGGAAACTTTGAGGGTTTGGCAAATACGGACTAGCAAATCGTTAATTTCCTTAGTATCTAGAGCATCTAGTGGCTCAAGAAATGGCGAAACGTATTCACCAACTACTCTAGGACGTTCGCTAGCAGCTTTAAACGGATGTATCCACCATTGTTGAACTGCGAGTGCTTGTTGATACGCCTTTTTGGCAGCATTTTGTAAACTTGTTAGTTGGAGAGAATTAGTTGCTGCATAGCCAATACAGCCGTTAACCATGACTTCTAGCATGGCTCCTGTGGTGGCAGATTTGCCGTGGCGTTGGGGTAAGCCATCACGAACAGCACGATGAAACAATGTTTCTTTGACTACTCTGATGCCGAGCCAATCAGCAGGAATATTGATGTGAGCGATTGCTAGTGTTAATTCAGACCACATTTAGAAAGTAAAAAGTAAAAAGTAAAAAGTAAAAAGTAAAAAGTAAGATCTCACTGTTCGCGTCATAGACTTGAACTAAGAGGAATTATCCACTAAGTCACTACTGTTCTCGCTTGGTGTAGCGATAAGGACCCATAATCGCTCCCCAAGTTGCGCTACCAGTGTTAGGGTCAATTCCTTTGTCGTAAGTTTTCAACTCTTGTTGAGAAACTTCAAACCCCAAGGAAACTTGTATGGTGTTACCTGCGTAATTAAAGCAGCAACGAGTATTTGCAGGTGGATTGGCAGTAAATTTATATTGGTTGGGAGCTACTGTTTCTTGACTAACGTTAAGAACGCAACCAGGTAACAAATCTAGTTTATCAGGTGTCAGGGTTTTAAGTAACGAAGGGTTACGACCAGCACCCCGTAAAGCTGCTGGGTCTTTAGGCATATAATATTGTACTTTTAGAGGTACATTTTGGTCGTACCCTGACGTGAGCCGCATTATTCTTTGGCGGTAGGGTTGGTCTAATTTAACAATATTGGCTTGTTCGGCAAATAGAGTAATACTGTCTTCTGAAAATAGAGGTATAGGTATTTGCCACAAACGTAGGTGGACGTACCAAGCAGGTTCTGCCAAAGCTTGTTCTCTATTGTCAAATTCACCCGCTAGATATTGAGCTAGGGCTATTAACTCTAGTGAAGAGGTCATAGGATTTTAGATTTTAGATTACTCTTTGAGAAGCCGCTATCGCGTCTATGGATTTTAGCTTAACCGAACTAGCACTTAATCCCCAATCCCCTCAAAACCCAAACTTGGCAAAGTGACCTGTAAGCGAGAAAATAAACATACGTCGCCCTAAAATATTGAAATTTTTTTTGTGAATAACGTCCGTACGGTATCAGATACAAAGCGCACTTTCCACACTCTCCACACCCGACCGATTAATACCATTTATCGGAGAGTGGTAGAGGAATTGATGGTAGAAATGCACCTGCTCGCAGTAAATATTGATTTCAGCCATAACCCAATTTTTGCTTTAGGCGTCGTTACTTGCTTCGACCGATTTATGCAAGGTTATCAACCTGAATCGGACAAGGAATCGATATTTAACGCCCTACTGCGGTCAATAGAAGCAGATCCGCAAATCTATAGACAGGATGCTCAACGTTTGCAAGACATAGCAAAAAGTCTACCACCTCAAGATTTAATTGCTGGTTTAAGCCAACAAACTCAGTTAAATCGAGATGCTGACTTACAATCCCATCTGCAAGCGATCGCCAGCAATCCTAAATTTAAATACAGTCGTTTGTTTGGGATCGGTTTATTCTCTTTGTTAGAACTCTCAGATCCAGAACTAGTCAAAGACGAAAAACAACGCACTGAAGCACTCAAATCCATTTCAGCTGGCTTACATTTATCTGATGATAAACTCAATAAAGATTTGGAACTTTATCTTTCCAATTTAGATAAAATGACTCAAGCATTGGTAGTAATGGCAGATATGCTCTCAGCTGATCGCAAAAAACGTGAGCAACGTGGTCAACAATCTAGTGCTACAGTTACACCTCCAACTGCTAGCGAATAAATAATGATTGTTGGTTATTGGTCAATACAGTTGGTGTTAAGCTCACAATCATTTGTACCAGACGCGTAGCAAGATCCCACAGGGTAATTTCGCGTCTGGTATACATCAATTTTTTTGTACTAAAAATACTTAACACCAAGCGTATTGGGTTATTGATTATTGATTGTTGTAAAGACGTGCTATGATGGCGCGTCTCTACATTTGTTAGTAGGGCTATATATTACCCCTACACCCTTATACCCGCCCCAAAGGGGCTTGGTCAATCTATTTGTCTTATCCGAGTAGTATTGAGAGGGATGTTCCTTGTTAGTAATTAGTTACCAATTTCTACTGATAGCTGATAACTGAATAGCTATAGCAATCCGATTTGATTAATGAATTTACTCGTGGAGGCAGGCAATAGGCAATAGGCAATAGGCAATAGGGAAAGAAAGAAAAAAAGGAAGCTAGATGTGTACTGAGTTTTGTTCAAAAATAAAATAGGAATCCTATACTAACTATTTAATGGTAAAATAGTATAAATTATCTTCATCACTATCGAGAGTGTTAGCGCTCCTAAAATTGCACTCCAAATCCCAAAACGCAGACGAAATCCTTGTACTAAATATGCTGCTATCCCAAAGCAGATAACAGTAATTAAAAATGAGAAAAATCCATCAAGCCATCCAAATGTCAAAATATTTGGTAGCTTAAATGTATACTCTAGTATTGGTTTAACTAATGCTGTCACAACTCCAAATACAGCAGCAGAAACCAAAGTTTTTTGAGGAGTATCAATTTCTACTCCTATAAAAGGCAATTTACTAATAATATAAAAGCTAGCAGCTACTACTAACCAAGCAAGAAAAAGCGATACAATATTCATTGCCACAACCTCTAACACTTGAATGGCGATTGGTCAAAAAAAGGCAAGAAAATTCAATCGGTTGATGTAGAGAAACAAACCGAAGATGAAGCTTTAATTTGTAAGTTAGCAGAAAAACTTTAACTAGCGAAAATTTATTTTAGATATCTTTAGGTTTAGAAAGTTAACAGACGTGCGTTAGCGAAGCCCGTCTGTTAACTTCATATTTAGGGAGCAGAATTAGTTTTACCTGGTGCTGTGGATTGTTGAGGAGAACTACCAGTGTTAGACTGACCAGGTGCAGCAGGAAAGGGAACTGAATTAGGAATAGCAGGAGAGTTGAGGTTAAGCTCACCTTGGGGATTGAATGGAGTAACTGGTGCTGCGCCAGGGTTAACTGGAAAAGAGGGAGGATTAAGAGGTGAAGAACTGGCTGGCTTGTCTGAAGAGCCTGGTATGATTCCTAAAGATACGCGATCGCCTCCCACTTGTCGCAGCAAATCTAATAATTCTATGACATCGTTATAAGTTGCTGAACGAGAAGCATTCAGTACTAAAGTACCATTGGGATTTTTCTGCAAATAATTTCTTAAAATCCCTGCTAGCTGTTCGCGTTGAATGGGTTGTTTTTCTACATAGGTTTGACCAACAGCATCAATAGTTACAGGTAAAATGTTTTGGCTTTGCGATGTATTGATATTACCTGCTGTTGCGGAACTGGCTTTAGGTAAGTCAACATTAATTGCTTGCTGACGAGTAAATTGTAAAGATGCCAAGATAAAAAACGTCAAAATACAAAAAATGACATCAATTAAAGGAATTATCTGAACTTGAGCATCTTCAATGGGAGTATGTAAATTAATTTTCATATTACTTGTTTGGTGTTAAGACCGTAATTAGTAATTGCTGATTAATGCTGATTAATTAATGGTTGATAGTTGATGGTTGATTGTTCCAAAAACAAACAACAAACAACCAACAACAGATAACTTACTGTTCAGAATCAGATGGATCTGGATCTGAAATTTCTGGATGTTCAGAAAATTGATTTTGAGTTCGCTTGCGCGGGGTGATGAATTTTCCACCAGTAGAATCCCGAACAATAACTTTAGGCTCGTCGAAGTTAGATTTACCTTTGCTCAAATCAGGCGATGATTGCAAATAAAGCATTTCCAAATCATTTCCTGCTTGACGAAATATCTTGACTTGATTGACTAGTAAAGCTTGAAAAAATCGATAGAAGATCAAGCTGACAATAGCGACTCCCATTCCTATAGCTGTACTATATAGAGCTTCTCCAATACCTGTAGTCACTCCTGCTGTTGCTTCTGTTCCCAAATCGCCAATCCGAATTGATTCTAAAGATCCAATTAACCCCCAGACTGTACCAAACAATCCCAACAAAGGACAAACAGCAATAACAAGTTCTAAAACTTTTTCACCTCGTCGCATGTGAGCTAATTCAGTTTCTGCTGTTGACTCTAATGCTAGTCGAAACAGTTCAGCATTGCTTATTGGCTGACTTAAAGGAGCATACAAAAACCTACCAATTGGCTGGTCAGTTGCTTGTTGAGCCATATCCCTGGCGATTTCCCAATCGTTACGCGCAGCTTGTAGAACGCGATTAACAATTTCCTTTTCTTGATTTAAAATTCGTAACCAGAACCATAGACGCTCTAAAATCACACTTAACGACAATACTGAAAACAAAAGCAATGGCCAAATCACTGGCCCAACTTTACGAAATATATCTAAAATCTCCACTGATTACATTTCCTCCGTCCGTTTCTGTAGCAACTATCCCACAGCATTTTAATACTAGAGTGGTTAAGGTGGCTTTGTTGAATTTGAGAAATTGAAAATAGGGGACGGGGATCGGGGATTCTCCAGAGGAGACGCTACGCGTACGGGGACAAGGGAGAGATCAATTACCAATTACCAAAACAAAAGCAACAAGCGATCGCTTGCGACTGGTAACTTGAGGCGATCGCTGTAAAGCAGTGTCCCCAGTTTTGCAATCAATAGGAAAGGAATTTTTTTATCAGTAATTTTACAGGAGCTGGACTATAATATTATTTCAATTAACGACAGCATCAGTTACTCCAGAAGTAGTGGACTTAAAAGCGGGTGAATATTGAACATATCGCTTCTGGAAGTAGGTCGAGATCAAATTGCCAAAGGTAAAGGACTTGACAAGCTTGCCTTCACCTCAATTTGCTGAGTTTGGCTAAGACTCAGCACATGTTTTTGTGCAAAAAAACGTTCGTGGTAGTAATTTACTTACTACCACTTTCTTGCTCTTCAATTGCAATGCGCGGAATTATATATGAACAGTAGAAAAGAAAGTGAAAGAAACGGAAAAGCTCATGAAAAGAATATTGGTGAGATATTTACTCCTTTGGGAGGAGGAGAATATATGGAGGAAAGCTCAGGTCATCCGGTTGAGAGAGAACAAATAGTGAAAGAAGATAAAGATGAAAAAGGTAATGGATCTCGTCCCAAATAGATCCTAACTAATTCAATATTTATCCCCACGCCTGATTTTAAGTGTTGTGGGGATAAACTCAGACACTGCTTGAGAGGCAATTATGGAAAAAGAATTTACTCAAAGGTATCAAATTATCAACTCATCTGAAGAGTTGAAAAAAATACCAACTAGAAAATCCTATACTAGACCATTTCACATAGTGACATACTGGAGAAAAGATAATGATTTTTTAATTGAAAAAACTACCCTAACTTTAGGAAAAGCTCTAAAACAATCAGAAATTGAGGCGGCTAAATCTATACATAATTCCATCGAAAAACACTTTGGATTAACTAGAAAAGAAGTCTTCAGTGTACTGTTAGAGCTATATGGAGGACAAAATGGCTACTACGTTGTTGATTTAAAAAATCGGCAATATTTTTACTTCAAAAACTACGAAGAGATGAAAGTCAAGCTAGAAGAATTAGGCTGTAAACCAGTTGATTACTAATCATTCAAATCTCTCCACATCCTCACTTCACCACATCTCCACTTCACCTCATCCCCGCTTCACTGTGTCAGTTTAATCACTACTTTTCCAAAGTGAGCTGCGCTTTGCAAGTAACGATAAGCCTCTTGTGCTTGATTAAACGGAAATACTTTATCTATGATGGGTTTAACTTGATGTTGAGCAATGGTTTGATTCATTGATTCAAACATTTCTCTGCTACCTACGTAAATTCCCTGCACTGTCAGACTTTTAAAAAGTATTGGTAAAGGATCTACTTCCTCTCCCCTACCCGATAGAACTCCAATCGAGCTTACGCGTCCGCCAATTCGGACAGCTTGTAGAGATTTTGGTAAAGTGCCAGTACCACCTACTTCGATCACATGATCTACACCAGTGCGATCGCTCAATTCATAAACTTGTTTTTCCCAGTCCGGTATTATCTTGTAGTTAACCGTCTCGTCAGCACCTAATTCTCTGGCGCGTGCTAGTTTCTCCTCGCTGCTAGAGGTAATAATCACTCTCGCACCATAGATTTTGGCAAACTGGAGAGCAAATATAGATACTCCACCTGTACCAAGTAATAATATAGTGTCACTGGCGCTGATATTGCCTTTAGTTACCAATGCGTGCCATGCTGTCACAGCTGCACAGGGTAAGGTTGCACCTTCTTCATAGGATAGATAATCAGGTAATATTACCACCCCATCTTGGTGTAAAACAACATACTCTGCCAACATACCATCAATACCACTCCCCAAATCAGATTTCATCTTCTGGCGGGTAAGTTGACCATAAATCCAGTCTTGAAAGAAAATACCAGCGACGCGATCGCCTGCTTTAACTCGCGTTACACCTTCACCTACACCCACCACTTCACCTGCACCATCAGACATGGGAATGAGTGGATATTTCTGCGTAGGATTATAATTTCCTGCGGCTACTATCAAGTCACGGTAATTGAGAGATGTAGCGTAGACGCGGATGAGGACTTGATCTGCTTGAGGTTTTGGTTCTGGGCGTTCCACTAATTTCAGGGCGTCAATACCTGCATTACTTTGGAGTTCATATACTTTCATAAGTATTTTGCTCAACTAGATGGATTTTTGTTCAAACGAATACTGATGGACACAGATTATTCTCTATTGTCCTCCTTATCACCCTTGTCCCCTTTTCCTTGTCCTTGCATCATTCTTAATGATAAGTATTAATCAGACAAGGCGATCGCAAGTTTAATTAATTGATACTTAATTTATATTTAAAATTTAGTTAACCTTATATTTAATTTTCATTAATCTAAAATTAAGAGACTGATATAGTTACGCCAAAAAATTAAATAAAAGATAGTGCAATACCTGAGATAACAAATTAAATTAACTATTAATGGATATTAGTGTATTAAAATTTCTAGTTTTAGTCCAAAAATGTTGAGTATTCGTAAAAAATAAACACTAACACGACTAATAATTATTTGATTGTACAGAGCAAGCAGATTCCACGCATTCGAGTCTATCCGAAGTCCAAAATCTAAAATCTAAAATCCAAAATAGAATGACCAAATCCAAAGAAATAGCCAAAACAATCAATCTCAGCGACTCACAATATTACTTGAATCGCGAATTAAGTTGGTTAGAATTCAATCGTCGAGTTTTGCATGAGGCGTCAGATACCCGTACACCGTTACTCGAAAGACTTAAATTTGCTGCTATCTTCAGCTCTAATTTAGATGAATTTTTCATGGTTCGTGTGGCAATAATTAAAGATCAAGTGCAAGCACTCTTAAGCAAACGAACTCCAGATGGACGTACACCACAGGAACAATTAGAAGCGATCGCTCAACTTTTGCGTCCGATGGTCATAGAACAACATAACCTGTTTGAGAAGGTACTGCGAAAAGAAATGGCATCTCACGGTATCCATCTTCTCAATTACACAAACATCAGTGGAGAACAACGTTCCTACTTAGAAGATTTATTTAAACAACGAATTTTCCCAGTTCTCACACCTCTAGCAGTAGATCCTAGTCATCCCTTCCCCTTAATGGCAAATCTCAGCCTCAACTGGGCGGTAGTTGTCAAAGATCCAGTCACAGGAGAAGAAAAGTTTGCTAGAGTCAAAGTTCCGAATATTTTGCCTCGATTTATTGCCTTACCCAAAGAATTAGAACCACAAAATGGCAAATTAAATCATTGGACTGGTGTACCCATTGAACAGGTAGTTGCTCACAATTTAGATGCCTTGTTTCCAGGCATGATTATTAAAGAATATCATCTGTTTCGACTGACTCGCAAAGCTGATCTATCAGTAGTTGAAGAAGAAGCAGATGACTTACTACTAGCAATTCAACAAGAATTACGTGGGCGACACTTTCGTGGTTCTGTGGTGCGATTGGAAATTGAACCATCAATGCCAAAATCTGTGCGAAAGATGCTAGTCCAAGAAATGCAAATATCTGAAAGTGATGTCTATGAAATAGATGGTTTAATCAATTTAAAGGATTTAATGTCCTTCATGGCTTTACCATTGCCGGAACTCAAAGATCAACCTTGGACACCTGTAATTCCCGCACGTCTGCGTCATTTTCATCAACCAAGTAATGTTGCTCAATTAGACGAAGCAGAGAATATTTTCTCTGTAATTCAGCAAAATGATTTGCTAGTACATCATCCCTATGAATCCTTTAGCGCTTCAGTAGAACAATTTATTGCCCAAGCAGCCCGCGATCCTCAAGTTTTGGCGATCAAGATGACACTGTATCGGACTTCTGGGGATTCTGAAATTGTTAGTTCTCTAATTACTGCGGCAGAAAGTGGTAAACAAGTTGCTGCCTTGGTAGAATTAAAAGCCCGTTTTGATGAAGAAAATAATATTACTTGGGCGCAGAAATTAGAAAAATCAGGTGTACATGTCGTTTATGGATTGGTAGGATTGAAGACGCACACAAAAATTGTATTGGTGGTACGTCAGGAAGCCGAAAAGATTTGTCGCTACGTCCACATCGGTACTGGTAACTACAATCCCAAGACAGCCAAGTTGTACACTGATTTAGGAGTGCTGAGTTGCCGAGAAGAATTAGGTGCAGATTTAACAGATTTATTCAATTACCTAACTGGCTATTCTTGTCAGAATTACTACCGTAAGCTGCTAGTATCGCCCGTAACTATGCGCGATCGCATGATTGCCCTAATTCGTCGAGAAATCGAACACAGCCAAAACGGTCAAAAGGGTCGAATCATCGCCAAAATGAACTCATTGGTAGACCCAAAAATCATTGCTACCTTGTACGAAGCATCGCAAGCTGGTGTAGAAATAGACTTGATTATTCGGGGTATATGCTGCTTGCGTCCCGGAATTCTCGATGTGAGCGAAAATATCCGGGTAATTAGTATTATCGGTCGCTTTTTAGAACACTCACGGATTTTTCATTTCCACAACAATGGACGCGATGAAATATACATCGGTAGTGCTGATTGGATGCCTCGTAATCTAGATCGACGTGTGGAAGCCGTGACCCCAGTGGAAGATCCAAATATTTTACAAAATTTGCAAAATATTCTCGAAATTATGCTGGCAGACAATCGCCAAGCTTGGGAATTAAAATCAGATGGTTCCTATACTCAGCGCCATCCTGGCAAGGATGAACCAGAACGCCATACCCAAAATATACTGATGGAAATGGCAGCGAAATTTTGAAAAATCACTGCGATTCGACTTAAATTCTTTTGAGTGGGTTGAGACATCAGTATCGAGTTTAATTTCTACTTTAAAAGTAGAATATACAAAGTTTATATAGCAATCCTATTGCAGTTCTCGGTTGTGTCCAATACGCACCCCACCCCTTAATCTCCTCCCCGCACGCGGGGCTACGGTGTACACATAAATCCTCTGATCCCCCTAAATCCCCCTTTTTAAGGGGGACTTTGATTCTAGTTCCCCCTTTTTTAAGGGGGGTTAGGGGGGATCAAAACGCTACTAGGCAACTTTATAAGACTTCTGTGTACACCGTAGGCACGCGGGGAGGGGAAGAATCGCAAAGCCCAGATCCCCGACAATTCATGCGAAGTCGGAGATCTTGTCTTCTTGATAAGTACTTAAACAGAATTAATTACACATTCTTTAACCTGTTAAGAGTTCCCTGATCTCCACGAATGAATTTAATTTTGTGCGACTACTTATCCCTGACTTTTCACTTAACTGAACCGTACTGGAGACAAGCTCATACTCTAGAGAGATGAAACTTTGTCATATCTTTACAAAGATGAGGCTATTTTTTTGATTTCTAAATACAGCATCAGAAAATTAACTTATAAGCTTAATATCAATTAGTCTTCATACAAATGAGCTAAATTCATAAATATCTAACTTGTTACGAAAAATATTTTATGTAATTGGGAAATAGTTAATTTATCACACCATAAGAGTGTGGCAGTATCTCATGGTGAAAAATACTGTTACATTCGTATGTCTTTAAAATTTACGAGATTTTTGTATGTCAGGATAAAATGTCTATTTTGGCAAAGATTTTTAAATCTGATTAATCTTAAGAACTAAGTAAGTAGGCGGAAATAAAAATCACTATGTCAAGAAAGATAAAACCGTTGAAAACCTTATACCAATGAAAAATGACAAATGACGAATAACAACTCTCACGAGTTAGCTTTATTTGTGCCGACCTACTTATGACTGAGCGTCATAAATATTCTTGATTAGAAAACGCTAGTGAGCTACCAAAAAATATTGCCATGTATGGGGATATTGCTATAGGTATCCAGAAAATACAAGAGGAGATTAAATTGATGTTTATTGATAGCCGGAAGTTATCAGAAAATGAAGTTATTCAAACAGAAGTTTGTATTGTTGGCGCTGGACCTGCGGGGATTACACTAGCACGGGAATTGATTGGGCAAGACTTTCGAGTATGTTTAGTAGAAAGTGGCGATCTAGAATTTAATCAACAGACGCAATCTCTAAGTGAGGGTGAAACTGTTGGTGATCCTTTTCCAAACTTACAAGATATGCGTCATCGTCAGTTTGGTGGACATGCTAATGTCTGGAATGTTGAAATTAATCAAAATCAACTTGGTCTGAGGCATATGACCTTGGACGAGATAGACTTTGAAAAACGTGATTGTGTGCCATATAGTGGCTGGCCTTTTAATAAATATCACCTGAATCCTTACTACGAACGCGCTCATGAAGTCTGCAAACTCGGTCCTTTTACTTATGATGCTCTGAGTTGGGAAAATGCTCAATCTCCTCAGTTACCCTTCATTGGCGATCGCGTAACTACCAGCATGTTTCAATTTGGACCTCGCGATATTTTCACCAATGAATATCGCAAACAAATTAACGAGTCTCCTAATATTACTACTTATTTAAATTCAAACGTTGTAGAAATTGAGACTGACGAAACAGCTAAGAATGTAACTCGTATACGCCTAGCTTGTCTCGACGGTAATCAATTTTGGATAGTTGCCAAAATATTTATCTTAGCTACAGGTGGTATCGAAAATGCACGTTTGTTACTGCTATCCAACAAAATTCAAAAGACTGGATTAGCCAATCAAAACGATGTTGTCGGCAGATTTTTTATGGATCATCCGATTCTTCGCTCTGGTATGCTTTATCCTTCTAGTCGAAAAATCTTCAATTCCACAGCTTTATATGATTTACGCCGAGTTAATAATGTACCAGTCATGGGAAAACTTCACTTGAGTGAACAAGTGATGCAGCGTGAGCAATTACTTAATATGAGTTTTATCCTGTTTCCCAGAGACGAGAAATATAAATCGCCAGCCAAAGCTTCTGCAAAAACTTTGTTGTCTTCAATTCGACGTGGACAGATTCCCAAAAATGCTGTTCAACATTTAGGTAATGTGATCACCCATATTGATCACCTTGTGAGTGATTGGTATAAATATCATATTAAACGGGAATATTTGTTCCCTGATTTGAGTTATGGCGGATGGTCAGATCATGAAGGTAACGAAAACAGATATGTAAAGTTTGAAGTCTTGAGCCAAACTGAACAAGTCCCAAATCCTGATAATCGGGTAACACTTAGTAATAAAGTTGACAGGCTTGGTTGTCCTCAAGCACAGTTAACTTTTCGATGGAGTGAAATAGACATTTGCAGCATCAAGCGATCGCAAGCAATTCTAGCAGAAGAGATTGCTTGTGCAGGCTTGGGTGAATTGCAGATTGAACGTGATGGAGAACTTCCGGTAGTTCTGGCTTTTAGTACGCACCATAATATGGGAACAACGCGGATGCATGTTGATCCCAAACAGGGTGTTGTAGATGCAAATTGTCAGGTTCACGGTATCTCGAATTTATTTATCGCAGGTAGTTCTATTTTCCCAACAGGAGGCTACGCCAATCCCACGTTGACTATTATCGCTTTGGCAATCCGATTGGCAGATCATGTCAAGACTCGCTTTGCTGTTAAGTCAGAGAATTTCACAGCCAAACTTGAAAATAACATGAATGCAAAAATCCTATAGCCATCGAGTTAATTCGCGAAAGATTACTTAGGAATAAAATCTTATCGAAAAGTAAACTTTTATTCTTTGATGGCAATTAGTAATAGCAGCTAAATAGACAAAATCTGCTTCAATTGGTTATTTTAATAAAGTCCACGTAAGTGGGCTTTATTTATTGGGTAATAAATTTTATTCGCCCAATTATTTCTGAGTATCTCACTTAATGATTTCGGATTGCTATAGTAAATACTATTATCGTAATTCCTTTATATTCTCTAGAAGAATATAGAAATTTGAAACAGATTCAAATGGATTTGAAATTATGATTCATGAATTTCTTCTGGGCTTAACCCGTTTGCTAATCTGGTTTCAAAAAGGGAATCCGCGCCAAGATCACTATGTCAAATCATCAACTCCGGTTTCTGAACTTTCTGAAGCAAGCCGCTTGATTCATAGACTTAACTGTATTACCCTCAACCATGATGAGTCTAAGTGTCTGCACGCTCACCTAACAACAATTTTGGAGGCTCGCAATCCGGAGAAAATCTCTAAGAACGCATCAAATTGCATTGTACTTGAAATGAGTCAAGAGGAACTCCAGAAGTTTGCTGACTACGTTGGAGAAAATACTAGCTGTTTGTTCCGCGCTATAGTTCAGACTGACAACAACCAGACTCAAGTCAGAAAACTGAGGATTATTGGTAATCATGGGTTGCGTTTATTTGATGTGATCGTCAAAAGTCACAATAGTAGGGAACCAAATCAAAAATACATTTACAAAGATCGCAATGATCTTTTCATTCAACCCAATGCAGAACTTAGCACGATTAATAAGACTCCTGGGATGAATTTTCAGCACCTCAGCATCAACGAGACTGTACCTACTGATTTGGTTCTTGAAAACCTTCTGCGGGCCTTGCTTGAGAACATACGCACATTCATGAGTTTAGACACGATTACAGTTCTATTACCAACAGAAAATAGTCAGCAATTAGCTGTTTATGCCACCATTGGTCTAGAGGAGGAAATTTTAGAAGGTATCCGAATTCCCCTCGGTTTTGGTTTTGCAGGTAAAATCGCTGCGAGGGGCGAATCTATGATTGTGGACGACTTGTCAAAAATAGAAGTAGTGAGTCCAATTCTGCGTCACAAGGGAATCCGCTCAATACTTGGTGTTCCACTGGTACTTAAAAACCAAGTAAACGGTGTCCTTCATGTTGGTATTTTTGGTTCCCGCAAATTCACGAATGACGATCTCAAGCAGCTACAACTTTTTAGTAAACATCTTGCTTTGGTAATGGAACCTTTATTCAAATATGGGAAAATTATTAGCCAAAATGAATATCACTCTGTTAATAATTATACCACAGATTCTGAAGTTAGAACACAAGAGTCTGTTGGGATATGTACGAAAGAAAATATAATATTTATCGAAGTGATACAATTATTCAAAAACTTGATTTATATGCATCTCACTCAAGCAGGTATTTGCTAGCGCCAAGTGAAGAATATCAAGGTAAACATAAAGCGATCGCCCAACTCAACAGATAAATCCTATCCAAGCAAGCGATCGCTTTTAATATATGGCTTTTGACGCAACCAATGTTCTAAAAATTGATCAGTACTAGAACAGTCGGAAAATAAATGGATAACGCACAGGTTCATCAGGATTGCTGAAACACTTTAACAAAGCCCAAATAGTCAGTCCCCAGTGCAGTAGAAAACCAAAAGCAACAACGGGGAAAAACAAAATTCCGCCAATCCCAAAGGTCAAAAAAGATAGAATCCCAATAGGTACTCCAATTACTGTTGCCCAGAACCAAACATTGAAGTGAAAATTAATTGATTCTTTGGCGTTGCTTTTCACAACTGGGTCATCGGATATTAAGTTAATTACAATGGGAACCCCAATCGAAAATAATGCTGTACTAAAAAAAATTGCCCCATGACACAGAGATGATAGCAATTTACGCTTATCAGAATTGTATGTTGTGTGCATCCTGGTGGCTCCTCCATTCGCTTTCTTGCTTCGCTTCAATTTTAGCGATCGCCAATTTAAACTGAGTATTGCAGGTTGCCGTACCAATAAGTGTACAGCCTTTTTCTGTAGATAGATTAACTTTGGCTACTCTTGATGAGCTATTGGTAATGAGGTTTACCGAACTCTATTAGCCCTCTTGTGTCACTCTCCGAAAAGTTTTGCAATTTCTGAATTCTAGAGCTTTTATATACGAAGCGTTCACGTAGTGTGCCGTATGGCGTATCGCAAGATATGCTTGTTTTACAGGCACTTTTCCACGGTTTTTATGGAGAAGCTAAGTATGACACAAGATTCAGAAAATACTTTAAAAGTTGGTCATCAAGCATTTGCATACTTTCAACATGGTTTAGAAACTGGTGATTGGAACCAGTTTTTAGATATGCTCACGGAAGACTTTACTTTTTGGTTTCCGATGGGAAAATTTCACGGGTTGAATATTGGTAAACAAAGAGCGCAAGAGTTTTTTCAATACGTTACACAAGCTTTCAATCCGGGACTGAAACTAACTTCATTAGACCGCGTTACTAGCAATGAAACAACAGTTGTATTTGAATTTCGAGATCAGGGGATGTTATTGGGAGAACCATACAAAAATCGGGTAGCTGTTTCCTTTGATATACGTGGCGACAAAATTTGCAGCTACCGGGAGTATTTTGGTAGTGATGGTAAGTCAAATTAAGTTATCAGTTATAAGTTTAGTTATTCTCAACAATTGACTTATTTAGTTCTCTACATTTCGCTTCTGCGGCTTGAAAGGCTTGTAAGTATTCTTTACCACCCAACATCACGTCGCCGTAATAGTCATATGGTGCGTCGCCATACACTGGTAATGGATCGTCTTCTGGGTAATCTTCTTGAGATTCTTCGATAATTGCTTTCAGTTTTTTTACGGTTAATAATTGTGCTGGAAAATACCAAATTTCTTCTACATTTTTATGGAGATGGGGTAAGGTAGGATCAATAATGCGATCGCTCAACTCAATCCAAGCATATTCCATTGGTTGATAAGGCTTACCCTTGGTAGCTAAAAATCCTTGCACATAAACAGATCCCTCAATCGCTAAGGCCGCTTTGTAAGCATTATCAAACGGTTTATTAGCCTTGCTTTTGATGCGAGCAGCAATATCAATAGACAGCGCTTCATCCAGTAATTTATTCATCAACCGCGAGGATTCACAGCAGTAACTAAAAGATCCTAACATCAAACTAAGTAGTTGATTGTTGGTTGTTGGTTGTTGGTGGTCAATGCCCAATGCCCAATACCCAATGCCATCCCTTACACTCCCTATCTATGGCACAATAAAAAACGGTAATAAATAAAAATATTGATAAAGGTAGTTTAGTGAGTCCAACAGCTGTTGCGCGTCGTGTGGTATTTCCGTTTACGGCAATTGTAGGCCAGGAAGAAATGAAACTGGCTCTGATATTGAACGTGATTGACCCAAAAATTGGTGGTGTGATGATTATGGGCGATCGCGGTACAGGCAAATCCACAACTATTCGGGCGCTGGCTGACTTACTGCCAGAAATTCCCGTAGTTGCGAATGATCTCTTCAACAGTCACCCCAGCGATCCTGATTTGATGAGCGATGAAATCCGCCAAAAACTCGAAACTGGCGATGATATTCCCGTTGATCATAAGAAAGTCCAAATGGTTGATTTGCCACTGGGCGCTACAGAAGATCGTGTTTGCGGCACTATCGATATTGAAAAAGCCCTGTCAGAAGGTGTAAAAGCCTTTGAACCAGGACTTTTAGCAAAAGCCAACCGGGGTATTCTCTATGTGGATGAGGTAAACTTGCTGGACGATCACCTGGTAGATGTACTGCTAGACTCTGCTGCTAGTGGTTGGAACACAGTAGAACGGGAAGGTATTTCTATCCGCCACCCAGCTCGTTTTGTTCTGGTTGGTTCTGGGAATCCAGAAGAAGGTGAACTACGTCCCCAGTTACTCGATCGCTTCGGAATGCACGCCGAAATTCACACTGTCAAAGAACCAACATTGCGTGTGCAAATTGTGGAGCAACGGGCCGAATTTGACCAAAATCCACCTGTTTTTGTCGAAAAGTACCAATCCCAGCAACAGGAACTACAACAACGCATTATCAATGCTCAAGAACTTTTGCCCTCAGTTAATCTTGATTATGACCTGCGGGTGAAAATTTCAGAAGTCTGTTCTGAACTTGATGTCGATGGTTTACGAGGCGATATTGTCACCAACCGCGCCGCCAAAGCTTTAACAGCTTTTGAAGGGCGTAACGAAGTGACTGTTGATGATATCCGTCGTGTGATTGTACTATCTTTACGTCACAGACTGAGAAAAGATCCTCTAGAATCAATTGACTCTGGTTACAAAGTGGAAAAAGCCTTTGCACGTGTCTTTGGTGTAGAACTATCACAAGACACCGCACAAACAAATGGTACTGGTCAATTGAAAACAGGTGTTCGTTAATTTATTGTTGCTAGTTGTTTGTGACAACCAACAACAAACAACTAGCAACAAATGACAAAAATGTCAAAGATGGTCGATTTGTGATGAGAAGCTGGCGTTTTTGGTTAAACACTCTAATTTTATCTAGCCAATACAACCCACCTCGGTTTGTGGAACTGTTAATGTTGACGCTAGCAATTACCATGTTGGCTATTTCTAGTGTTGTACCAAGAGAAATACCTTATATGGTACTGGGTTTAAGTTTTGTGGTCGGTGCTTCAATTTCTATTTTAGTCCGAGAAGCGATCGCTCCCTCTCCTCAGACACGAGTTACCCAATTCACAGCATTACTATTATTAATTGTTAGTTTTTATGGCTTTGCTGACTTAATTAAGATTTTGTGAACTATAATGGTATGTTATCCTCAGTTTAATTTATTTACTAATAAAAATTAAACTTATACTTAGTTATTAATTGCTAACATAACTTTTTATAACAGTTTTTCAAACTTAGCTCCCAATATTTTGGTTGCTATGTCATGCTGGTAGGGTGAGAGTTCATTCGGCGACCGTGTTTGTTCTTAGTATTGATGGGTTTTTTCCTTTTGGTATTGACAGACTTTTCTCCGAAGTCGCTCATCTCTACACACTTAATGATTTTGGAGAGAATCTATGTCAATTTATGTAGGCAATCTTTCTTACGATGTTACAGAAGATAGTCTCAATGCTGTTTTTGCAGAATATGGTACTGTAAAGCGGGTTCAGCTACCTACTGACCGTGAGACAGGCCGCTTGCGTGGTTTTGGTTTTGTAGAAATGGGTACAGAAGCTGAAGAATCCGCAGCCATTGAAGCTCTTGATGGTGCTGAGTGGATGGGACGCGACCTCAAAGTGAATAAAGCCAAACCTAAAGAAAACAGGGGTTCGTATGGTGGTAACAGAGGAAACAACTTCCGTAACCGCTATTAATCCTAAATAGGGTAGAAGTTGACACTCCTACACTCTTTTAGTCGTGGAGTGTTAACCAGTACAAATGTACTAAAATAACAAAGCTTTTCAATCCCACGCTTTTAAGCGTGGGTTTTTTCTGACATGAGACTGAATTGTGAATTCTCAGTGTTAATTTTTCAACTTTTGTCTGTGATTAAAAACACCATGATTAGGACTCAATAGCAACGCCAACACAAATAATCCTGATACTACTAAAACGATCGCAGGCCCAGAAGGCAAATTATAAAAGTAACTTAAATACATACCACTGATACTAGAAATTACCCCAATTACTGCACCTAAAATCATGACTTCGTGCAGGCGTTGAACTAATAAATAGGCAGTAGCACCTGGTGTAATTAATAATGATAAAACTAAGATGACACCAACAGCTTTCATACTGGCGACTATTGTTAACGCAATCAACAGCATTAGTCCAAAGTTGAGACGATTGACTGGTAAACCTGCGGCTTGTGCGCCTAAAGGATCAAAAGTATAAAATAGCAGTTCTTTATAGAGTAAAAAAACGACTATAAATACTATAGCGGCAATGATCGCTGTATCTCTGACATCCTGTGTAGTCACACCCAGAATATTACCAAAAAGAAAATGATTGAGATCAATTTTATTTTCTTTCTGGATAACAGTAATTAAAGTTACACCAAGAGCAAAAAATGCCGAAAATACTATCCCCATTGCGGCGTCTTCTTTGATTGGCGATCGCGTCCTGATCAAAGCGATGCACATTGTACTCAAAACACCAGCAATGAATGCTCCAATAAAAATATTACTACCTACCAAAAAAGCGATCGCTAGTCCAGGTAAAACCGAGTGACTGATCGCATCACCTAGCAAAGCTAATCGTTGCACCATTAAGTAGCTACCGACAACTGCACATAACATCCCTACCAAAATGGCGATCACAAGCGATCGCTGCATAAAGCCATATTGTAAAGGCTCAATCAACGCTTCTAACATACTTATTTTTTGTTCTTTGTCATACCAGTGACCAATGACTAATAACCAATGACCAATGATTAATTAAGCTGCCTCTTTCCAAAACATTACATTACCACTGTAGGCGCGGGACAAGTTTTCTTCTGTTAATACCTGTTGTCGAGAACCTGTGGCGACTAATTCACGATTTAATAAAATCAATTCATCAAAATGAGAGATAGACTCACCCAAGTCATGATTGACAACAAGAACTATTTTTCCAGCCTGGGTGAGTTCGCCGAAGACTTCAAAAATCACTGACTGAGTTTTTTGATCGATTCCTACAAAAGGTTCATCAAAGCAAAAAATATCTGCTTCCTGTGTTAGAGCGCGTGCTAAAAATACTCGTTGTTGTTGTCCACCAGAAAGCTGTCCGATTGGGCGATTACGGTATTCACCCATCCCTACTCGTTCTAGAGCAGCTTTTGCTACGTGCCGACTCACCGTACTAAAACCACGTAACCAGCCTGTTTTTTTTACTCTTCCCATCATCACTACATCCCAAACAGTAGCGGGATAAGTCCAATCGATTTGACTGCGTTGAGGTACGTAGGCGACTTGATCTAGTTGCTGCATTAAGGGTTTACCTTTATACAGTATTTGTCCGCTACTACTAGGAACTAACCCCAACATCGCCTTCATCAGCGTACTTTTACCAGCACCATTCGGACCAAAAATACCTGTGAGTTGTCCCGGTTTGATAGTGCAATTTATATCTCTGAGGGCTTCTACTGCTCGATAATACACGCTTAAATGAGCAATGCTAATGGCATTACTAGGATTATTTTCAATAGTTTTGATCTCTGCACTAAGCATTTCTACTGTTTTCTTTTGGGGTTGGGTTGGGTGTAAAAATAGCATTTCCATAATTGTTTTTTTATAGTTCTTGCTTCAGCTTACTATAAAAATGAAAAGAATATGAGAACATCTATAGCTGGGATAATGTTGAATATAAGTAAAACTAATACTCAAGACAGAGGACTGGAAGCAGTAGGAGAACACGAGCGACAAGGAAGCTATTTTTATCCTTTAGTTTTCCTAGTCTGTGCTTCTTTACGCTGGAGATATATCTGCCAAAATGCTTGTTTAGTAATACTTTTACCGATTGCTTTATTTGCTTGTACAGGATCGAATTCTTCTAACTCAAGGGCGGATGACAAGCCACAAGTTGTCGCAACTAGCACGATTATTGCTGATTTGGCTGAGGAGGTTGGAGGAGATGAAATTCAACTAACAGGAATTCTCCAACCGGGTACAGATCCCCATGTATACGAACCTAGACCACAAGATAGTAGATTCTTAGAAGAAGCAGATTTGATTTTGTATAACGGGTATAATTTAGAGCCTGGACTGATTAAGTTAATGAATGCTGCTGGAACAAAGGCGCGGAAGTTAGCGGTGGGGGAAGTAGCAAAACCGTTACAGCTAGACAAAGGTAAGGGTGAAGTAGTACCAGATCCGCATGTTTGGGGTGACGTGAAAAATGCGATCGCGATGGTGAATGCAATTCGAGATGGTTTAATTAAGTTATCACCCGAAGACAAAGCCGAATTTACTCAGAATGCACAGCAATTAACTACAGAATTACAACAGTTAGATAGCTGGATTACCCAACAAATTCAAACTATCCCCCCAAATAAACGCAAACTTGTAACCACTCACGATGCATTTCAGTATTATGGACGTGCTTATCGAATACCCATTGCAGGTACGCTGATCGGTATTAGCACTGAAGAACAGCCAAGCGCTCAAACTGTTAAGCAATTAGTAGAATCAATCAAAAAAATTGGTGTATCAGCAATTTTTGCGGAAACGACAATTAACCCGAATTTAATTCAAACAGTTGCACAAGAAGCAGGAGTGAAGTTAGCACCGCGTCAACTCTATTCTGATTCCATAGGTGCTGCTGAAAGTGAGGGTGATACTTACAGCAAAATGATGGCAGCAAATACACGGTCTATTGTAGAAGCATTGGGAGGCAAGTATACGCCGTTCCCTGCTGAGACGCAGAAAAAATAGATTTCTAAAAGTTAAAGAATCAATTTTTTGTATCGGTTCAATAAACAGGGGTAGCCGAGAAAAATAAAAAACCGCCTGCGATTTCAATAGCAGTCTCATAGCATGGGAATATCCCTTTTCAATATACCGCTAAAAATTTAAACCCAAGCGCGATATATTGAAAAAATTGAGATGCTCTCTCGATGGTTGTATTTTCAAAACATAGATTTTGTCGTAGTTTCAATTCACATTACTATGTCTACATTTGCTATTGACACTCAAGACACAGCAGCTATCGAAGCGGCAAAAACTACAGTTGCAATATGCGATCGCTCACACTGGGGACGAATTAAAGTATCTGACGATGAGCGTCTGCGCTTTTTGCATAATCAAAGCACAAATGATTTTCAAACACTGCAACCAGGACAAGGCTGTGATACAGTTTTTGTGACATCCACTGCTCGTACCATTGACTTAGTAACAGGCTATGTAATGGCAGATGCAGTGCTACTTTTGGTTTCGCCTAACCGTCGTGAGTATCTGTTGCAGTGGCTGGATCGTTATATCTTTTTTGCAGACAAGGTACAACTTATTGATGTCACTGATGAAACTGCAACTTTGAGTCTAATCGGGCCAGCTAGTGACACCGTAATTGAAAAGCTAGGCGCTAGCGCCATTATTGGTCAACCCTACGGGAATCACCAAGTATTTAATGGTATAGATATTGCTGTTGGTAGTGGTTTGGCTTCTCCTGGCTACACTCTGATTTTGCCAGCTTCTATTAAAGAAACCGTTTGGAATCAAATTGTTGAGTTAGGCGCAGTAGCAATGAGCGATCGCGCTTGGGAAGCGTTACGAATTACACAAGGTCGCCCCCTTCCAGAGCAAGAACTGACTGATGATTACAATCCTTTGGAAGTGGGTTTATGGCAGACAGTTTCTTTTAACAAAGGTTGTTATATTGGTCAAGAAACTATTGCCCGTTTAAATACTTATAAAGGTGTAAAACAATACCTTTGGGGTCTAAAATTGAGTGCTGCTGTCGAACCAGGAACAGCAATTACAGTAGGGGATGAAAAAGTCGGTAAATTGACCAGTTGTATTGAAACTGTCGATGGTTATCGTGGTTTAGGCTATATCCGTACTAAAGCTGGTGGTGTCGGTTTGCAAGTTAAAGTTGGAGAAGTCCCAGGTGAAATAGTAGAAGTTCCGTTCGTTTCTCACCAATACCCAGATTGAAAGGAGGGGTTGGGGATTGGGGATCGGGGATCGGGAAGTAGGACAAGAAAGACAAGGGGTGAAACACTCGTGGGGTTTTTGCGTTGTCTTGTGGATTGTTGAAAAACTGCGATTGACACCCACCCCTATAGCCTTACCCCCTTACACCCCTTTTTCTTGACTATTCCACAACTTCATTGACTGGGAACCGATCAATTAACTGGATAGCACGTAAAGCATTACGTCGTAAGGAGTCTGACATGTAAGGTACATGGGGAATTTGGGATAATAAATCCAGTGTCCGCCTTAAAATTCGCACGACATCACCTTCATCTAAAGTGGTATGGTCGCACAGTTCAACCCAATCCATCCCTAATGCCCACTGTTCAACTAAGGCGATTAGTTCAAACTCCAACCAGATAGGTAAAGCAACATTATAGCGGCGTTGTAGTTGGAACATCTTGCGGCGAATTCCACGTAATTTCGCTAAGGCTTCTGCAACTTCATCACTAAGTTCAAAGCGCACTCTACTATCTGGACGTGGAGTTTCTGTCACTAATGCTGCTGCTGCTGCTGCTAAATAGTGGGGATCAAGGTTATCTAGTTCTCCACTAACGAGGACTAAACCAAGCCACAGTTCATTTTCACCTCGAATTGCTGCGGCAATTTGTCCTAATTGTGTAGGTAATAAGTTATCTAAGGCTTCAAAATACTGCAAAATTTCAATCAGGTTAAGAAACTCTTCCCAATGTCGTTGGGACTGTTGCTCTATCTGTGTTTGCAATTCTTGAATTTCTTCTTCTAATTCGGCAGCCCGTACCTTACGTTTGAAAATAGTACCAACATTGCCAGTTTTATGCAGTGGGTGAGCTTCTATTTGCTCTCGTAAACTCGCAACTACATGAAGTTGTTCTATTACTTCGGGCGCTGTGTGTAGAAACTCTTCTGGTTCGGGAATTTGTAGAGCGATCGCTCTACTTTCTTCTTCACCACGACAGGACTGTCCTGGCTTTAAATTCATCTGTGCAGGTGGTAGCAAGTCAGGAGGTACATCAATTCTCGGTAATTCTGCATATAAGTTGACTACATCTGCTGTAGTTGCTACATACCAACGGTTATCTCTCCCTAAACACACTAAATAAGGTGTTTGGCTAACACCTTGAGTTTTGCCTACTAGCACTGCGGTTACTGGCAGAGACATTGTTAAGTATTTACCTTTAAGACTAAGTAATGTCCCTGATACAGCAAAGTTGAGCATCATTGTTAATTCTTCTTGTTGCCCTTCGTCTGCTTGCTCTTGCAGTGTGTTTAATAATTTTTGTTCTACTTTCAGGCGTTGTCGCAGTTTTTCATAGCTAGCGATTTCGCTTTCTTCTACCGCAGCAATTTGTGTATTAATTTCGTCTAATTCTCCTTGCAACTCGGCAATATATTGCTGCCTTGGTTGGAGATGTACATTTGCTAGATACTGACCAAAGCTCCGCTCAATGAGTTCTCTAGCTTCATCAAGAGTATGGATTTGCAGTAAGTTCAACACCATGCCGTAACTAGGTGTAAAATGGCTGACCAACGGATCTGGTTTTTTGATTGCCAAAGCTGCGGCGTGTTCTGCTCCCTCAAAGGGAGTTTGTAATGTCACCACATGACCGACTTCATCCATACCCCGACGCCCTGCTCTTCCTGCCATTTGCAGAAATTCAGAAGCTGTCAACATCCGGTGTCCAGTATCAGTACGCTTAGATATGCTAGAAATAACTGTTGTTCGAGCAGGCATATTAATTCCTGCTGCCAGTGTTTCTGTGGCAAATACTACTTTAATTAGTCCTTGCTGAAATAGTTCTTCTACTAGCACTTTCCACGCTGGTAAAATTCCGGCGTGGTGTGCAGCGATACCACGGTAGAGGGGGGCAATATGTCCGGCTCGCCCCGCATCTGGGTTCCGGCTGAAAAAGTCGTCAATTTGTCGCCGTAACTGCTGCGCTTCTTGCTCATTAACCAGCCACATATCACCGACTTCTGCCACTGCTTTATCACAGCCGCGACGGCTGAAGATAAAGTAGATTGCTGGCAGCATATCTCGTTGCTGGAGATGGCTAAGAATAAAATTTATACTAGGTGCTTCTGGTCTGCGATTGCCTTTGCCTTTTTCTAATTCTTTTTTTCTGTTTCGTTTGAGCAGACGCCCGTTAATTTGAGTTTTATTGTCATTGAGCAGTGGAAATACCCCTTTGAGATTTCCAAAATGAAATTCCAAAGGAACGGGACGAAAATCTGAGTAGATCAGATCAGTTGGGCCGTGGACTTGATTCAGCCAGTCGGTGAGTTGTTCACTATTGGCGACTGTTGCTGATAGAGCAATCAGTTGAATTTCGTGGGGACAATAAATTATTGATTCTTCCCAGACTGTTCCCCGTTGGCGGTCATTCATGTAGTGGCATTCATCTAATACCACTGCTTCTACGTCTGTTAAGGAGATACCAACTTGCCCAATGGGTGTGCCGTAAAGCATGTTGCGGAAAATTTCTGTAGTCATAACTACAATTGGCGCATCCCGATTAATGGAAGCATCTCCTGTTAACAACCCAACTGCGTCAAAGCCGAATTGTTCACGAAAGTCACGTAATTTTTGGTTAGAAAGTGCCTTCAGGGGGGTAGTGTAAAATACCCGTTTTCCTCGCACCAAGGCACGATAAATACCATACTCTCCAACTAAGGTTTTACCTGAACCTGTTGGCGCACAAACCACCACAGAACGTCCAGCATTTAGAGAAGCGATCGCATCTAGCTGGAACGCATCCAGTTCAAAAGGAAATACAGAACTGGGGTCTACTTCTGAAGACAGTGCAGAATAATTCACTCAATAAAAATTGCAACCAGACTTTTTACTATATTATATGAGGCCTTAGCAAGTAGGGCATTAGGGATTGGGGATTGGGGATTGGGAACAGACTTGTTAAATAATTCTCCCTTGTCCCCCTTGTCCCCTTTTCGTGATCTTCAATCTCCTTCACTTTCCCAATTCCTGAGAACGGATGGTAGCAGCTTTCACTGCTTCAATCAGAGCAGAGCGAAATGCTGAACGTTCTAGTTGGGCAATACCAGTAATTGTAGTTCCGCCGGGACTGGTAACACGATCTTTGAGTTCTGCGGGGTGGAATTTAGTTTCGTGTAATAACTGAGCAGTTCCCAACACTGTTTGTAAAGCCAGTTGATTGGCGATCGCTCTGGGTAAACCTGCGGCGACTCCTCCATCTGCAAGTGCTTCTACCATTATTGCCACGTAAGCTGGTCCACTACCTGATAAACCAGTTACTGCATCCATTTGTGATTCGGGTACTTCTACTACTTCCCCGACTGCTGAAAATAGCTTACGTGCTATTTCCAAATGTTTGATGTGGGTATAAGCACCAGGAGTAATAGCAGTAATCCCTGCACCTACGGTTGCTGGCGTATTTGGCATTGCTCGAATCACTGGTAATTGCCCAAAAGCTGCTTCTAAATTGGATAAAGTTACACCCGCCAATATAGAAACTACTAGCGGTGAATGCCCTTGATTAAGAACATCCGCTAATTCTTGAGCGATCGCGCTGAAAACCTGTGGCTTAACAGCTAAAAATATCACATCTGTTGTTTGGCTAAAAACCAAGCGGTTATCACCTGTTACAGCCACATTGTACTGATGCGCTAAAAAAGTTTGGCGTGTGGGCTGTGGTTCACTAACCATCACTTCTGATGGATGATAAATCGAGCGAGCAATAAGGCGGGATAATAAAGCTTCTCCCATTACCCCGCCGCCAATTAATCCAAATTTATGAGTCATTAGTTAGTAGTCAAGAGTCAATAATCAAGAGTCAATAGTCAAAACTCTGGACTGTGGACTATTGACTTTTGACTAATTTTAGTTTACTGTACCATGCGATTGGGTTCACTTCCCCAAGTTTGATTGCCAGGTGCGGGACGTGGGGTACGCACTGGTGGTTGAGGTACTTCGTGAAGAACTCCGCCTTGGGTACTAACTTGGACACAACTGGGTGTAAACAAAAAGATGCTTTCGCCAATACGTTCTTGATGTCCATCCAATGCGTAAGTGCCACCTGCAACAAAATCAACTGCTCGTTGTGCTTGATCAGGGTCCATAATTGTCAAGTTTAATACCACTGACTTTCGCTCTCGTAAGGCTTGAATTGCCTGTGGCATTTCTTCAAAAGTACGTGGTTCTAGTACTAAAACTTCTGAAATACCATTAATAGCACCGGGCATACCAATAACATTACTCATTGTTTTTGCAGAAGCAGTTGCTACATCTGGATTTGCATTCATTGTAGGCATGGGTTCACGCCAACGTCGATTTGCTGAGGTAGCTTCTTGGGGTACAGGTTGTTGATTTTGCTCCTGATACAGATTCTGATAGGTTTCTGCTTCAGGTTCTTCTTCATAATACTCGTATTCTACTGGCTCATTTAAACCAACAAAGTCTCTCAGTTTAGAGAAAATATTGTTCATAATTGTTACGCTCCTGGTGCAAATCACCTTCAAAGGATCTGACAACAATTAATGTTGTCAACCTGTGCCGCTATACAGAGCGGACGTTTTTGCAATTCTATAAGTTGTTTGTAACATGTACTACAGCGCCAAGTTTTGAACGAACGCCCCCCTAGAACGTTTGTATCTAGCTTGCACGCAATAATGAGTCAAGATTATAGCCTAACTATTTTTGAATGCAAAGTTGCTTTAACCCCAAAGTTTTTATGTGTTTGCTTTTGTTTATACTATATACTCAGTTATTTGCTACACCAACATCTTTGAGAATTTCTTTGCAATAATCCTTAATAAAGCAAGCGTTAGCATCTGCTCACTCAAAATTTAAGAAAACAAGGTTCAATGTTTCATTTATTACCAAATTAAGATGAAAGCGAGAAAGCAAAAAACCGTAGAGGTAGATTTTAAAAGCTATCTCTACAGTTTTAACAATGTAATAAAATATTTTTTGAAGACAGAATAATCAACAGATCATCAAAATTGTGAAGAAAGGACAAGGGAGACAACTAATCACTTAACAGTGATCAGTTTAATTTGATAAGAGTTCACTGTTAACTGATTCATCCTCAATCCCCGAACGCGAGTGCGTCTCCTCTGGAGAATCCCCAATCCCAATCCCCGATCCCCAATTCAAGCACCACGCTCTCCAAACAAGATTGTTCCCAAGCGCACTATTGTTGCACCTGCTTGTATGGCTAGTTTGTAATCACCTGACATTCCCATCGAAAGATGCAGCATTTGAATATGAGGCCAGTTTTGTTCGCGGATTTCTTGAGCTAGTTCACGTGTGCGATTAAACACTGTCATAATTTCCTGCTCAGTTAATCCCAGAGGTGGAATTGTCATCAAACCTTGAATTTGTAAATTTTTGCATTGATTCAGTGTTGGTAAGTCAGCTAAAAGTTGAGGTACACTCCAACCCGACTTATTGGGATCAAGAAGAATTTTGACTTGCAGACACACATAGGGACTGACACCTATTTGCTGCGCCAACTCGTTCAAGCGCTGTGCTAGCTTCAAATTATCTACAGAATGAATCCACTGAAAATTTTCTAAGGCTTTTTTGGCTTTATTGCTTTGCAAGTTTCCAATAAAATGCCAAGTTATATCAGATAAGTCTTGTAATTCTGCTTGTTTTGCGATCGCTTCTTGAATGCGATTTTCGGCAAAATCTCGAATTCCCGCAGTATAAGCAGTACGAATGACATCAGTTGGTACTTGCTTGCTAACTGCAATCAACCGAACTGAAGGTGGTAGTTCTGCACGCACAGTATTAATACGTTCGCTAATCGGGCTACTCATTGGAAGGTGCGTTTGAAAATACTCTGCAACTGATCGTACTCCTGAGCTTGTCCTGCACGACGAAGGTTACGCAAGCGATTTTCTAGCAACATTCTGGCTTCAGTACGTCCTATAGGCTGAAATTTGACACCTTTAGCATCAGTTATTACTAAAAAAAATAGGCGTTGAGCATACAGTGTAGTGAATAACTCTTGGTTTTCATCCACCATACAGATCCTATAGAGCAAACCCCAAGTTGGATGATTGATGTAAGTTTCTGAGCTTTCTGGGTTCATTTAAATACTTGAAGGTAAGAATAGTATAGATAGTATGTTTTTGCAGTTGAATGCCAAGATTGGTGAGGCTGACGGTTTTATTTGCAAAAGTCAGGGCTAGGGCTAAAACAAAAGGTGAAACCTCCTGGAGGGGCTAAGGGGAAAATGGACTTAAAAGCCTTTGGCATCTAACCTTTTTCCAAATTAATAGTAATGCCTTTACCCTCTAACTTTTACCCAAACTGTAGATAATGCGTAGCTAAGGCATATTGCTGTCGTAACTAAATGGCACTAGCATCTGGGGTAAAGCGTTCAGAGGGCTTGGGGAGGTAGAGACATGAAAGGAAAATTTGCCCATTCCCTCCTGTTTTACTCTCATCCTCTGTTTGTTTCCCCTCTACCAATGCTGCCATAATTGCCGTCTTTTTGTTATACAAATTCGCAAACAGCCTAACAATTTTGGATTTTAGACTTCGTCGTGACACTTCGACAAGCTCAGTGCGAGACGCTCAGTCAAACGATTTTGGACTGACCCCAATTAGATCATCCGCTTGCTCTGTACCCTGGGAGGAATTATTGATCAATATTTTTCCCCAAGATGTTTGAAAATAGCAAGCAAAAGAAGAAGGATTAATTTGCTGCAAAGCACAATATGTCTGTTTATAACCAAATAAAGCAGCGAAAATATCGGAATCAGTGCGATTGTTTAAAGGAAGCGATCGCCAATACCAAGGTTGTGTCATAAATTTGACTAGCTCAATCGGTAGTAATTTAGGAGATAATTGAAAGTTAATTTCGAGTTTGTTTTTGCTATATTTCGCTTATTCAATTTACTATAAATTGAAATACATTTGCACTCAGTAAAATTGCTAAGACAATGAAGATTGTTTGTACTGAAATTCCTGATATTCTCATACTTGAACCTGAACTATTCCAAGATGATCGTGGCTTTTTCTTTGAAAGCTTTAATTTCAAAAAATTTGCTGAAGCTACTAGTAATTTATTTAACTTTGTCCAAGACAACCATTCTTACTCCAAACAAAATGTTTTGCGTGGTTTACACTACCAAGTTCGACAACCACAGGGAAAGTTGGTCAGAGTAGTTAATGGTAGTATATTTGACGTTGCTGTAGATATCAGAAAAAGCTCCTCGACTTTTGGTAGATGGATAGGTTGTGAAATCAACGCCGAGAACAAACGCCAACTCTGGATACCACCAGGCTTTGCTCACGGTTTTGTTGTACTTTCAGAATTTGCCGAAGTCCTTTATAAAACCACAAACTATTATGCACCCCAGTATGAACGATGCATCCTTTGGAATGATCCCGATTTGGGAATAGACTGGCGTCTAACCGCATCGCTGCCAATCCTATCTGCTAAAGACAAAGCAGGTAAACCTTTTAAAGAGTCCGAAGTTTTCACCCAATCCCCTATTTTAGCGATGAAGTAGATGATTGTGGTTGTAGCGTAAACTATGGCAGCATTTTTGCAGAACGAACTAAAACTGGATTTTGAGGGCGATCGCTTACAAATAAATCACTTAAACTGGCATGGCAAAAAAATCGCGAAGTGGCACATTTCGAGTATGAAGCTAAACAACACTAAATTAACTGGCTATTTCACTGCAATGATGGCAAACCAGTCCTACAGTGTTGGAACTCAATATCAGCAAACCAAACCATAAAACGCACCAATTTTTATGGTTGAGATTTAGCGAACTATAAAATGGGAACACACAGAATTCATTATATCAAAAAAACACAACTAAATGTGTAACATGATGTAAAGAAATAAAAGAAATAAAACACAAGGTTGCAGTATTACTAATGCAGCTTACAGGCAATCACTATTTAGTTCAAAAGGTTAAAAAGCCTGTGAAGAATGAAGTATGAAGAATGAAAAAGTAATTTAGTAAGTCGGTGTGAATAAACAGAACGCGAGCAACAAAACGTAATCACCATTGAGACCCTTACCAATGACAAATAACAAATGACAAATGACAATCATAGCCAGTAGTTTTAGTGTACCGACCTACTTTAAGCTTTTGCCTTTTACCTCCTGTAGTGCTACTTTTTTGTACTAAACCATGAAAAAGGCGATCGCTACATGCTTATATCTTTGTTCATTATTCACATAATGATATCCGCTAACTTGACATTAAAAAAATCTTAAAAACACAAAAAAATGCTTTAAAATCAGTATTTCCAAGTATCAATTTATGAGTAAATTAATTCTACTAATCGGTAGTAACGGTCAAGTAGGTCAAGAACTGCAACAAATTTTATCAACCTACACAAATGTAATTTCAGTCGCGCGTCCTACTTTAGACCTTGCTCAACCAGATACTATATGCAGTTTAATTAGAGAAAAGCAACCACAAATAATCATCAATGCTGCTGCTTATACTGCGGTTGATAAAGCTGAAAGCGAACCAGAATTAGCAAAACTTATTAATGCAACAGCCCCACAAATTCTGGCACAGGAAGCCAAAAAACAACAAGCTTTTCTAATTCACATATCAACTGATTATGTTTTCGATGGCAACAATTGTCGTCCTTATCAAGAAGAAGACCAAACTAACCCCTTAAGTATCTATGGTCAAACTAAACTAGCAGGAGAACAAGCTATTCGTGATACTTACAATCATCATCTCATTCTACGTACTGCCTGGGTTTATGGAACTTTTGGCAAAAGCAATTTTGTCAAAACGATGCTACGACTAGGAAGAGAAAGAGAAAAAATTCGCGTTGTCGCAGATCAAATCGGTAGTCCTACCTGGACTAGAGACATAGCAGAAACTATAGCTAAATTAATACCCTTATTGAATTCAGACATTGCTGGGACTTACCACTATACCAACAGTGGCGTTGCTAGCTGGTATGACTTTGCTGTTGCGATTTTTGAAGAAGCCCAACAATTAGGCTTCCCACTGAAAATACAACGAGTTGTCCCGATTACTACTCCCGAATATCCCACACCTGCTCATCGCCCAAGCTACTCAGTCTTAGCATGTGCCAAAATAGCAAAGATTTTGGAAAATCATGCGCCCCATTGGCGACAAAGATTAAGGAAGATGTTGAAAGAGTTAGTTGTTAGTTGTTAGTAGCTGTTTTTCTACGACTAACCAACATTCACTATCTACTAACCAATACTTATGAAAGCATTAATTCTTGCTGGCGGTAAAGGTACTCGTTTACGTCCTCTAACTTATACAGGGGCAAAACAACTTGTTCCCGTTGCAAATAAGCCAATTTTATGGTATGGCATTGAAGAGATGGTTGCGGCTGGCATAACTGATATTGGCATCATCATCAGTCCAGAAACTGGAACAGAAGTACAAGCTAAAACCGGAAATGGCGATCGCTTTGGGGCAAAAATTACTTATATCTTACAAGATCAACCAGCAGGACTTGCCCACGCAGTGAAAGTTGCTTATCCTTTTTTGAGAGATTCGCCTTTTGTTATGTACTTAGGCGATAACTTAATTCAACAAGGTGATTTAAGCTACTTTTTGCAAAAATTTACTACTAAACAGCAAGATGCGATTATTCTCTTGCGTCAAGTCAATAATCCTAGCGCCTTTGGTGTAGCTAAAGTTGATGAAACAGGACGAGTTTTGCAGCTAGTCGAAAAACCCAAAGTACCCCCCTCTAATTTTGCATTAGTGGGGGTTTACTTTTTTTCTCGCATTATTCATGATGCGATCGCCTGTATCCAACCTTCTGCACGAGGTGAACTGGAAATTACTGATGCAATTCAATACCTTATAGATCAGCAAAAGCAAATCCTGGCTTGTCAATTGGAAGGCTGGTGGCTAGATACTGGTAAAAAAGATGACTTACTGGAAGCAAATCGCCTGATTCTTGATACCTACTTAAACACAAAAATTTTAGGTGAAATTGATGCTGAAAGTAATGTCATTGGGCGAGTTCAGATTGGTGCTAATTCTAAAATAATTAACACCACTATTCGTGGTCCTGTAATCATAGGTAACAATTGTTATTTAGAAAACTGTTTTATCGGCCCTTACACCAGCATTGCCGATAATACTAAACTAATTGAAAGTGACATAGAACATAGTGTAGTTTTAGAAGGTGCTAAAATAGCAGGAATTCATCAACGCATTATTGACAGTGTGATTGGACAAAGAGCGCAATTAACCAATGCTCTACGACGTCCTAAAGCCTTGCGATTTATGATTGGTGATGACTGTCAAATCGAATTAACGTGATCTACTTTTTAACAGTCAACTATTATTCCACGCATCTGATTGCCAAATTAATCGCTTCTTTACCCAATCAGAAAAATTTAGATTTCAAGGTAATTATCATCAACAACTCTCCTGATGATGATTCAATCGACAATCTTAAAGATGATTATGTCATTATTTTAAATGCTGCAAATAATTTGGGTTTTGGCAATGCTTGTAACTTGGGTTTGAAATTTATATATGCTGAAGACTCCCAAGCTATTGTTTGGATAATTAATCCAGATGCATATTTCCAAGAAATTAATTTAGAGAAACTGCAATTATTTTTGAAATCTCACCCCAAAATTTCTATTCTTGGTACAGTTATTCATACTCCTGCTAATGAAGTTTGGTTTGCGGGTGGTTATTTTAATGCCAAAACAGGCGATATTTCGACTCGCAATTTATTTACAGAGGAAAACCCAGATTTTGTGAAATGTGATTGGGTAACAGGTTGTAGTTTCATAATTAATTTTTGTAAATTTGGTGAATGTCCTTTATTTGATCCGGCTTATTTTCTTTATTATGAAGACTTTGATTTTTGTCAACGCTACGCCCAACAAGGACATTTAATAGCGGTTACTCAAAGATTTGGAGTCATACATCAGCCTTCTTCTATTACAAATAAATACGTATTCAGGAAAATCACAAATAGCACCTATGGTTATTTATTAAGTTTAGATAGATATACAAATAAACTAGTTTTCAGCTTGAGATTAACCAGGCTGATTTTTTATGCGTTAGTCTTGATGTTTATCAAACCTCAGATAGGTTTGGGTAAAATTTATGGAGTTTTTCTTTATTGGTGGAAAGAACGTAATGAGTAAACAACAAGATCCCCGACTTCTCAAAGGTTTTTTGGGGACAATGCAAATGAGACTGTGATTTCAATCGCAGGCGGCTTTTTTGAACATTGGAATGCTCCCCTTCTCAAAGAAGTTGGGGATCTGACTCTCACAACTCATTTATCATCGCTATAACTGAATAATTTAAATGTTAGGCTAAGGTTATCTTAGTGAGTTTTAAACTACAGACTAGTCTTATGATTGTGCAAACTCTACCCCGTTACTACTCAACAGCAGAGTACTTGGCGCATGAAAAAACTGCTGATTACCGTAGCGAATATTGTGATGGAGAAATTGTTCCAATGACAGGAGGTTCGATTAATCATAATCAAATCATTGTTAATTTGATTATTGCTCTGACTCTTGCGCTTAAAGAACAAGGTTACAGCATTTATGCCAATGATTTACGCTTGTGGATTCCTCGCTATCGTCAATACACTTATCCAGATATCTTAATTATTAAAGATGAACCTATTTTTGAAGAAGGACGTAGTGATACAGTGCTTAACCCTTGTATAATTTTCGAGGTTCTCTCAAAATCTACCAGCAGTCGCGATCGCGGTGATAAATTTACTTATTACCGTTCTATCTCTGAATTTCAAGAATATATTTTAATTGATCAGTATGCAATTCATATTGAGCAATTTAGTAAAACCTCAGATGGAAATTGGTTATTTAGAGAATCTGATGCTCAAGATGGAATTTTAACTCTATTTTCAGTCAATTGTAAAATACCATATGATCAAATTTATGAGCGGGTTAAGTTTGAATAAATGAGCGATTTATTAATTAATTTATCAGTTGTATTTTCTCAGCCTACAGGTATAAGTAACTATGCCAAAAATCTTTTTCCTTATTTAAAATCTCTTAATCCTACTTTATTAACTACCCTAAATTATCCAGAATTTAAATGTTATTCAATTCCAGGTAATATGACACCTGCGGATGGAACAACAGGTCATCTTAATCGCTTGATATGGACACAGTTTAAATTACCAAAAATATCTAAAAAGCTAAAATCTCAACTAATTTTTTCCCCGATTCCAGAAGCGCCACTCTATTCTAATTCTCGTTTTGTCGTGATGTTTCACGACTTAATTCCATTGCGTTTTCCTAAACGCTTTTCACCTCTGACACCCTACTTTCGCCACTATATTCCCCAAGTTCTTCAGCAAGCGCAACACATTATTTGTAATTCCCAAGCTACCGCTAAAGATATTACTAATTTTTACCAGATTCCTGCAAGGAAAATTACCCCAATTCCCTTAGCGCATGATGTGAATCATTTTCGACCGTTTATAGAGCAGGGACAAGGGTACAAGGAAGAAACGGGGAATTTAGCTTTTTCCTATCCCTATTTTCTCTACATTGGTAGACATGATCCTTATAAAAACCTCAACAGACTGATTGCTGCTTTTGCAAGCTTACCAAATCATCATGATTACCAATTGTGGTTAGCAGGGCCAGAGGATAAGCGTTATACTCCCTTATTGCAAGCGCAAGTTGAGGAATTGGGTATCAGTAAGCAAGTCAAATTTTTAGATTATGTTCCCTACAGCGAATTGCCAAAAATTATCAGTGGGGCGATCGCACTCGTTTTTCCTAGTCTCTGGGAGGGTTTTGGTTTCCCGGTTCTAGAAGCAATGGGTTGTGGTACTCCTGTGATTACTTCTAATATTTCCTCTCTCCCAGAAGTTGCTGGTGATGCTGCGATTCTCATCAATCCCTATGATATCAGAGAAATTACAGAAGCAATGGATAAAATTGCGACTGATACACAACTGCGCGATCGCCTATCTGTCGCTAGTATCAACAGAGCAAATCTATTTAGTTGGGAAAAAACCGGACTAGCAACAGCAGAAGTCCTGAAAAACTTGATGTGAACTCGTGGGTTTGTAGTGAGGACTACCCTGCGGGAACGCTGCGCGTACAGTCCTCAAATATTCAAGCACGCGCATTGCTTACTACAAACACTTTAATTTTTATTTTTAAGGAGTTCCTACTGCTCCAGAGTAAACTAAACCCCGTTGCATATCCATTGTGAGAATCGAGCCATCTCGAATTACTTGTGTTGCTTTCTTGACGCCAACTATAACAGGAACGCCGAGACGTAAACCAATGACTGCTGCGTGACAAGTGAGACTTTCTTCCTCAGTAATAATACCCGCGGATTTCCGAATTACTTCCACAAAATCGGCACTGGTGCGAGGTGCAACCAAAATATCACCAGGATTAAAGTCACTTACATCCATACTGGTGTGTCCTACTCTCGCGCGACCACTGACCGAGCCTTGTCCAAGTCCAATTCCCCGCCCTAGTATCGCTGTTACAACTTCTACTTTAACTAAATCCGTGGAGCCAGAAACGCCTTGCAGTGTACCGGCGGTCATCACCACCAAATCTCCCTCAAAAACGAGATTATTTTCTAAGGCTACGTTTAAGGCTGCTTGGAACGTCTGACCAGCTGATGGTAATTCTAATACCAATAAGGGTTTGACTCCCCATACCAGTTGCAGTTGTCTGGCGACATTTACATGGGGGGTAATTGCTAAAATTGGTGTCCAAGGACGGAATTTGGAAACGTTACGAGCCGTGGAACCTGTTTGAGTCAAGCTCATAATAGCTGCGGCTCCCAATTGTTGGGCGATTTGTCCTACTGCTTGGCTAATTGCGTTCGGAATAGAACGCTTTCGATCTCTGACTTGGCTAGCGTTATTGTTTTGGATGTTTTCTTGCTCGATTTTTTCCGCAATCCGCGCCATGGTCGCCACAGCTTCAACTGGGAACTTACCAACAGCAGTTTCATTGGAGAGCATCACCGCATCCGTACCATCGAGAATCGCATTTGCCACATCCGATACTTCCGCACGTGTCGGACGGGGATTGCTCACCATGCTGTCTAACATCTGGGTGGCGGTGATGATCGGAATTCCCAAGCGATTAGCAGTAGCAATTAATCGCTTTTGCAGCATGGGAACGTCTTCAGCTGGTAGTTCTACACCTAAATCGCCTCTAGCAACCATCACACCATCACACAAAGCCAAAATTGCTTCCATTTGTTCGATGGCTTCGTGCTTTTCAATTTTGGCAATCACTGGTACATTTTTACCAGCACTGGAAATTAGTTCCTTAATTTCCATCACATCCTGGGGGTTGCGAACAAAGGAAAGTGCTACCCAGTCAACACCTTGATCCAGACCGAACATCAAATCCTCACGGTCTTTGTCGGTCATGGCTTTAACGGAAAGGTAAACTCCAGGGAAGTTTACGCCTTTGTTATTGGAAAGAGGGCCAGGGACGGTAACACGACAGTGAAGATCGCCTTTTTCCTTGTCGATTTCCTCAACGACCATTTCGACTCGTCCATCATCAAGGAGAATTCTCGCTCTTACAGGTACTTCGTCTGCTAAATAATCGTAGGTAACGCAGCTAATTTCTTGTGTACCAACTACTGGACGATTGGTCAAAGTGAAGCGATCGCCTTTTGCTAGCACTATCGACCCATGATCAAACTTGCCCAAGCGAATTTTTGGCCCTTGCAAGTCTTGGAGAATTCCCACCGGTTGATTTAGTTCAAAGGCTGTTTGCCTAATTAAGCGAATATTACGCTGATGGTCAGCATGAGAACCATGAGAAAAGTTCAATCGGAGTGTCGTTGCACCAGCTTCGATAATAGCTTTGAGCATTTCTGGACTGCTAGTGGCAGGGCCAATGGTGGCAACAATTTTGGTACGGCGTAAAGAGTCTTTCAGTTGCATAAAAGATGAATCGAATCTAGGGAGCTACTCAGGGAATTAGCTTCACCAAGGGTTTATGAGGTGTATGGGTGTAGGAAAATTAAAACCCTTACCATCACATCCTTACACCCTTACACCCTAAATTCAGTTATCAGTTGTCAGTTGTTCAGTTTTCAGGTTGATAAATGTTCACTGATGACTGTTTACTGTTTACTGTTGGCTGATTTAATGGCGGTAACTTATAGGAGGTTAAAGATCAAAGCTAAAAGCTTCGACTCGAATCATACCGTTATTTTGCCCATGATATGCGAAGATTATCGATAAATCTTGCTACACAAAACTTTAAAACTTTATTATTTTTCAGAGCGGATTGAGTGCTATCACTTTTCCTCTAGGGAAAACTGAAAGGAAATGTTTTTTACTTGACCCTTTTAGCTTTACTCTTACCCCTTAGTTAACAACTATCAAAATTTGATTAATGAAGGAGTTCACGATGCTGACGTCGGAGGTACAGAAGCCACTGACAGTCCCCCCCAAAGAATTGTTAGCGCCTCCTGGTGGCTTCAATCCGACGCTGCTAATGTTTTTTGCAGCTGTAGCGATCGTTGTGTTATCTTGCCTTGGTTACTGGGTTTGGCACTGGCCGCACTGGGTATCATTTGTAATGAATATCCTTGCCTTACATATTTCCGGTACGGTAATTCACGATGCCTGTCACCAATCTGCTCATCGCAATAAGATTATTAATGCGATGTTAGGGCATGGTAGCGCTTTGATGCTAGTTTTTGCTTTTCCGGTGTTTACACGGGTACATTTGCAGCATCATGCTCATGTCAACGATCCAAAAAACGATCCAGATCATTTTGTCTCTACAGGTGGTCCACTGTGGTTAATCGCAGTGCGTTTTTTCTATCACGAAATATTTTTCTTTAAAAGACGTCTCTGGCGGAAGTATGAACTTCTAGAATGGTTTCTCAGTCGCTTATTTGTGGTGACAATTGTCTTTACCGCAGTCCATTATCATTTTTTGGGTTACATTCTCAATTTTTGGTTTGTACCTTCTGGTATCGTAGGGCTAGCTTTGGGATTGTTTTTTGATTATTTGCCCCATCGTCCTTTTGCGGAACGCGATCGCTGGAAAAATGCTCGTGTTTACGCTAACCCAATTCTCAACATTCTGATTCTCGGACAGAATTACCACTTAATTCATCATTTGTGGCCTTCTATCCCTTGGTACAATTATCAGCCCACATACCATCTTATGAAACCTCTGTTAGATCAAAAAGGTTGTCATCTATCTTTAGGATTACTCCAGAAAAAAGATTTTTTTGATTTCCTTTACGACATTGTTTTAGGAATCCGTTTTCATCGAAAAAAAGCAGTGGAGTAAAATCGTTTACATTTTCTAGGGGCGTAGTGTGTGAACAAATAACTTTTTGTACAAATTCTTCGTCCGTACAGTAGTTAATAGTTAGGATATCCAGAACCCGGACTTCTTGAAGAAGTCCGGGTTCTTGCAATAAAGTTCGTTTAAGGATTTTTTGTCATAATTTTGGCATTGTAGGTCTATACAAGGTTTAAATTTCAATCTATAAATTAATATAAATAAAGATACATTAATTAAAATTTGATATTTAACTAATTTTTCCTTGTTCGTCAATATAAGGAAAATTCCTGTTAAAATACAAGCTTTGAGTGTTATTTAAATAGGTTAAGTATGGATATAAAGCTTAAAATCCGACAGCCATACTAGGCGATAACATTACACTGTAGATAGTAGATCTGCGTAAAATCTCAATGCTATTTCCTAGTAATTACAAATTCTATGCAATAGCTATTCGTGAGGAATAGTACGCAAAACACTAGCTAAAGTCAGCACTGGTGATCAAGATGAAAATGTGGATGTGGAGTACTATTGGACTGCTAATTACTAACTTTGTTGTTGTTGGAATTGTAGCGTTTTTAATTTATAGAGATAGTGTCCAACCGAACCAGAATCGGTCACTTGGCGAACATAGGTTAGTAATAAGCGAAACTTAAGGGGAGACATTTTTGTGCAATTGCAAGTCTTGCATTTTAGGAGCAGGAGTAACTATCTGCACAGACCAATAACTGACAATCATTAAAATTAAACCAGAGATCGTACCTAGCACTAGCCCAATCAACAAAGCTGGTCTTTTGATAAAAATTGTCATAGTGGAATTTCTTGCATGACTATCGTTATCAAAAGCTTGGTTATTACTCTCTCCAGATGGGACATTTTGCAGTTCCAATTTTTCATGATCTTGGGTTGATTTGTAGATATTGGTTGGTGAAAGTAATGTCTCTGGAACTGTGAATTTGCTTGTTTGGTCGTTAAACTGTGGTACTAAGGTTTTGTGATCTCCAGAAATTAGATAAGTATCTTCTTTTGGTGGTAGGGTTTGAGGTGAAAAATTGAATAGTAATGTAGAATTTGCTGCTTGTGTGGATGTGTAAATACTAGCCAAAGGTAGCAATGCTGATAGTACTTCTTGTGCTGATTGATATCGGTCTTTAAAATGATAATGCACCATTTTATTGAGTACTAAGGCTAACTCAATACTTACTGAGGCTAGGTTTTGCCAAATTATTTCACCTGTATGATGATCTTCTGGTAGATGTGTCGGATGAACTCCCGTTAGTGCTTGGATACCTATCATACCTAGAGCATAAATATCACTATTAGGACGGGGTTTACCTCTTTCTTGTTCATGAGGCATGTATCCGGGTGTACCGATCGCAATGGTAGTATTTTGATCGTGGGTAATAAAATCTTTGACCAATTGATTCCAGATGGGTTTGACAGCACCAAAATCAATCAAGATTAAGCGATCATCTCGCTTACGTCTGAGAATGTTGCTTGGCTTAACGTCGCGATGAATCAACCCGTGAGTATGAATAAAATTCAGGATTTCTAAAACTTCTACCAGTAATTGAAAGACTTCCGTTTCTGACCAACGCTTACCAACAGGAAGTTCTACACTGAGGGGATGTCCATCAATGAATTCCTGTACCAAGTAAAACTCAAGGTTATCTTCAAAATGAGTCAGAAGACTGGGAACTAGGTCATAATTGTCCAGCTTTTTCAGGGCTTCTGTTTCTCGAATAAATAAACGCCTACGTATTTCTATTGGTATAGGACATTTGTTACTTGGTAAAAAATGCTTGACTACACAGATATGAGGGTCACGAGAGTAAATGTCCTGGGCTATGTATGTTTGACAAAATATACCTTGACTTAAAACTTGAACAATCTGGTATCGCTCTCCTAGTAACTGACTTAACATTATAGTGGTGTGTTTTACGGCTATATTAAGTAAGTTTACTTAACAAAATTTACTTATAATTTACTTATAAATTTAATATACAGTTTCTACTAAAATATATATACCTATAACCACCAAAAGTAATATTTCAATCTTATCAAGAGTTATTAAGAGTGCATTAAAAAATAGTAAGAAATTCGGAATTTTAAATTTTTTATTTTAAATTCCGAATTGGTATAATCCAGTAAACGCCAGTAAAAAAAGATGACTAATGAACGCAGAAGAGGCGTACCACTGAGCAGAGACGCTGTACAAATAGTCAGAGGCCTAGTTGTCGGCGAACTGATCACAATCATAATTATTGGTGGACTGTGGTTATGGCTCAGACCGCGCTTGCAAATTGATAACGGTACTTTTTCCAGACCTATTAGTCAAGGTACAAGTACTACCTCTGGTCGTAGTGATTCAAATTTCCAGACGATTACTAATGTTCCCATTGGCTCATTTAAACACGGTGGAAGTACAGCTTGGGCATCAATTAGACCATTAGTAGATGCTCAAATCCACAATGTTCGCCCAGAACTACAGCTACGTTATGTAGATCCCACTAGTAGTAGTCCGGGTTCTGGATCGGGAATTGAGATGTTACTTGACGGGGAATTGGATTTTGTGGAATCTTCTCGTCCCCCCAGCACAGCAGAACAGGAAATCGCTAGTCAACGAGGTTTCAAACTTGCATCACGTCAGGTTGCTGTTGATGGTATTGCGATCGCAGTTAACCCATCGCTGCAAATTTCAGGTTTAACTGTCGAACAATTACAGCAGATTTATTTAGGAAAAATCACTAATTGGAAACAACTAGGCGGGCCAGATCTAGCAATTACTCCCTTCTCTCAACGCCCAGAAAGTGCAGATACAGCCATCTTTGATGACAAACAAATTTTAAACCCACAAACTTTTGGTTCTAACATCCAGTTTGTTTATTCTCCAACAGAAGCAGTGCGCCGAGTGAATCAGACTCCTGGTGGTATTTATTACGCTGCTGCTCGCACAATAGTACCTCAATGTACAGTTAAACTTTTAGCTGTGGGTTTGGATTCGACAAAATTAGTTTCACCCTACATTGAACCTCCAGTATCAAAAAATCAGTGTCCCCAAAAACGCAATCAAGTTAATACACAGGCTATCAATGACGGTAGTTATCCAATAATTACTAAGTTATATGTGATTACCAAGCAAAACAACAGTCAACAGCAGCAAGCAGGAGAAGCTTATACAAATCTTTTGTTGACTGATCAAGGACAACAGCTAATAGAGGAGGCTGGTTTAGTCCCGATGCGCTAACGGTAAACACCAATCAGGACGCAATTTTTGAGCCTGACGTAAATAGATATGAGACACTGGAGCAGATACAGGCAAATAGACATGAACTAAAAAGCGAATGCAATATTCTAAGCTGCGTTCAACATACATTTGTTGTACATCTAGCATAGCGACAGTATCCCAGTGGGGGCGTTGGCGTGCGATCGCAGCCGGAAAAGTTGCATCCAAATCTTGTGTGACTGTAAAAGTAATGCTAATAATATCCGACGGATGCAGTTGATTACGCTTTTCCAGTTCATCTAATAGTTCCATTACTGATTCTCGCATTGCCTCAACCGTATTTCCTGAAACGGTTGTTGCGCCGCGAATTGCACGCATTCGCCACTCCACCATTTATCCTCCTTAAATTAGTCATTAGTCATTTGTTATTTGTCATTAGTCATTGGTGATTTGAGAAAAAGTGATTAAACAACAGATCATTGCTGATTGGTTAAAAGTCATTACAATTAACCAATCACAAAGGACAAATGACCAATGACAATTGACGTTTTTATGGTCTATACAACCACAAAGGTAGACCACTTGTAGACACTTCAAATTCTAGCCAGCTAATTCCAGACGCAGCCTGGCGGTTCCCTGGTAGTAAGCGACTCAACAAAGGTTTGCGTTCTTCTAGGGTAAAGACGGGTGTTTTTTCTGGATCAAGATCAACTAGTTCTGCTGCCCAGCGACGGGCATCTTCTTCTGTGCCTAACCTGTCTACAATACCCAATTCTACGGCTTGCTGACCAGTAAAAATCCGGCCGTCAGCAAAAGTTCTCACAGTTTCTACGGCTAAATTTCTTCCTTCGGCGACTGTTTGCACAAACTGTTGATAACTAGTATCAATCAATTCTTGCAAAATATTCTGTTCTGGTTCAGTCAGTTCTCGGTCAAATGCCAAAATGTCTTTGTAAGGACCGGACTTAATGACCTTGAAGGACACACCGACTTTTTCGAGCAAGCGTTCTAAGTTGTTGCCGCGTAAAATGACACCAATACTACCCGTAATTGTCCCTGGGTTAGCCATGATGTGTTCAGCGCCCATCCCAATGTAGACGCCACCAGATGCGGAGATGTTACCAAAACTAGCTACGATTTTTACTTTTTCACGTAAGCGTTTGAGGGCGCTATAAATTTCTTGCGAATCACCTACCGTACCCCCAGGGCTATCAATACGTAGCAGTAAAGCTGGGAATTTCTTCTCTTCTACGGTTTCTAGGGCTTCTAGTACCCGTTTACGAGTATTGCTAGCGATCGCACCAGTAATTTCAATTCGAGCTATTTGTTTACGAAATCTAGGCTTAAAAGGCCAAACCATGTGCAGTCAAAAATACTTCTAAATGTCAATAGGATGCAAAAGTGCTAATCCGAATTTTAATGGAATTTTTATCTTTTGCGTATTTATTCTTGAAAATAGGCTGCTTGTTTTGCTTTAATCTATAAAAGTTTTGCTTTAATTGTTGACTATTTAGTTTACGCCACAAAAAAGATTATTATAGGATAGTTTTTCTTTATGAAGTTTATTTTTATAAATAAAACTTAAAACTTAACGATACAAGCTTATTGTTATTTTTGCTTATTTCTGCTTAATATACTTTACACTGAAGGGGCAAAAGTAGGGGAAGGCATCTAGGGAAATGCCTCTGGCATAGAGAAAAACGCTAAGATTCTACGCCCACATACAGCATAGCTATCTTCTTTTACTGAGTGCATCTTGACGTCTAATATAAAATCGGCTGGAATAACGCTGCTGTGCTACAAAGGTTAGCGTAAAATTTGACATCTGTAATAAGCATAAGTGTCAAACAATCCCCCAACAAAACTACAGGTCAAACTAATAGTAAATAACCCTTCGATAGCATTGCCACTACCAAAAATCGCGAGAAACTGCATAATTGGGTTAGCGATCGCTTCGTTTACAGCTTGCAAGATAGGGATATGACCCATTAGTGACACAGTTAATAGTATGCTGCCGACAAGGAACAGAGGTGCGACAAAACTAAAGATGATCGTCAGCAGTAGCGAGCGAAGAAAGTTAATCCAAATCGTCATGAAGACTGGCTCCCTGAATTAAAAAGGCAATAGCCGTTTATCTGAGTAGTCACTTTCTACAATAAGTGCGATCGCCATACAATGGACGAGAGTTCAAAAATCTTAAGTTTTCATTAAAATACCTACACACAAATTTTCAGATGTGCTTTTAACCCGAACAAGGCATCCAATCTAGATAATCTCAAAAAATCTAGCCTAACAGGACTCTTTATAAGCATACTTAGAGACAAACTCCTACTGATTTAAATGTTAATTTCTGAGATGAGATTTAAAGTTAGTTAACCAAGAGTGGCGAGGTAGGGGACAAGGAAGACAAATCAATTCAAAATACCCTACGGGAAAGCTTGCGCCTACAAAATACCTGCGGTAGGCGCGTAAGCGACTTCTGTAAGTAGCCGCTTACGCGTCTACAAAATTAATAATTTTTCCCCGATCCCTAATCCCCTATCCCCATTGACTAAATTGCTATTCTTATTGCAGTTACTGAGTTAGCTGGTGAACATTGAGCGAGACTACATCTAGATCTAGTTTGGGAAAATGGAGTCAGCGATTGCTGACGGCGGTTTTCTTATGTGGACAAGTTATAGTCCATTTGCTTAGAGGCAAAATCCATCGTCGAAATACTGTAGAACAATTGGCTGTAGTAGGGCCAGATTCGCTATTTATTGCCTTATTAACGGCTGTTTTTGTAGGTGCAGTATTTACTATTCAGGTAGCGCGGGAGTTTATCAACTTTGGTGCAGGAAACCTGGTTGGTGGAGTATTAGCAGTGGCGTTAACACGAGAACTATCGCCCGTCCTAACAGCTGTAGTTATAGCAGGACGTGTTGGTTCGGCGTTTGCAGCCGAGATTGGGACAATGCGGGTAACTGAACAAATAGATGCTTTATTAATGCTCAAAACTGATCCAATTGATTATCTAGTTATTCCCCGTTTACTTGCTTGCTTATTGATGATGCCAATATTAACCTTGCTGTCGTTGGTAACGGGAATGCTGGGAGGCTTGATCATTGCGACAAATGTTTACAACCTGTCTGACACGCAGTTTCTGGACTCAGCCCGTAATTTTCTGGACACTTGGGATATTGTCAGCGCCATGATCAAGGCGTGTTGCTTTGGAGTGTTGATAGCTATTATTGGTTGCAACTGGGGTTTGACCACAACGGGAGGAGCCAAAGGTGTGGGACAATCAACGACAACTGCTGTCGTTACTGCCTTGTTGGTCATATTTGCTAGTAATTTCTTTCTTTCTTGGTTAATGTTTCAAGGAACTGGTAGCGCATTAACGCAGGGATTTTAGTCAATGGTCAAACACGGTTCGACTAACCACTAACTCCTAAAATAGGAATAATGTCTACTAACAAAACAGGATTTGAGACTGTGACTACAACAAGCACACCATTATCAACTTCAACTGTGGAACTTAAGCCTAGTTACAACATCCCTGTAGTGTTAGTGATGGCGGCTATTCCACTGCTGTTGGTGCAACCTTGGATAGGAGGTGCGATCGCACTATTTGGATTATTTCTCATGTTTCAGACAGTAACATTGCGCCTACAATTTACTGCTACTGACTTAGATGTATATAGAGGAGAAAAATTAATTAGGCGCTTTCCTTACCAAGAATGGCAAAATTGGCGGATATTCTGGGATCGTGTTCCCATCCTGTTTTACTTTAAAGAAGTTAAAAGCATTCATTTTCTACCAATTTTATTTGATCCCAAAACTCTAAAAACTTGTTTGGCACAACGCTGTCCACGTATCTAGGAAATCAGTGATTAGTGATCAGTGATCAGTGATCAATTAGTAGCTGATAACTGATAACTGATCACTGTTAACTGATTTGTATATTTGCTAAAAGTTCTTTAAATTGCGTCGTAGGAATTACACTAATTTTTATGTATCCAGAGGAATATCAAAATCAACAACCCACAGATGAATCTTTGCAATCCATAGACGAAAAAAGCCCCATACTTACAAATGGAGAAAATGAAAACTTAGCTGTTGAAGCAGTCTCAGAAGCAACAATGCAAAACTCCACAGAGGATACAGAACAAAATCAAAACCATTTAACAGCAAACTCACAAGCAAATAACTCTAATGATGAGTTTGCAGTGCAGCGACAAGAAAAAATCACCACTTTCGGATCAGAAAATCAACCAGAAATTCAAGCCAAACAGCAACAACTGGCTGAATTACAAGAACAAAAACAAGCCTTAAAAGCAGAAATTGCTAACTTACAAGCTTCATATAAAACCCTGCAAGCGCAAATGAATCAAACGCAAATTGCAATGGGGAATTTTGTACAAGAGACGCTTTTTGGTTTAGAACAACGTAAAAATGCGCTGCAAATTTCTGTAGAACAACTAGAACGGCGTCAAGAACGCATCCGCAACGAGATGCGAACCACCTTTGCAGGTGCTTCTCAAGAATTAGCAATCCGGGTACAGGGTTTTAAAGACTATCTTGCTGGTAGCTTACAGGATTTAGCAATAGCCGCAGAACAATTACAATTGGTTCCTGCATCAAAGCCAGAACCAGAAAAAGTTTTGATCAAAGAAGTTAGAGCGGCTGAAACTGAACTAGGAACACCACAATTTACCCAACAGCAATTTCAAGATACCAACAAGCAAATTCGTCGCCTCATCGACCAATACCGCACCAAACCAGATTACTATGGTCCAGCATGGCAGTTGCGTCGTACTTTTGAACCAGTCCACGCCGAAAGAGTTTCTAGCTGGTTTTTCAATCAAGGTGGACGGGGTGCTTTACGGACAATGGGTAGCAGGTTGCAAAATATACTGGTAGCCTCCGCAGTGATTTCGATATTGCACAAACTTTATGGCGATCGCATCCGTAGTTTAGTTTTAGCTAATACACCGGAACGCTTGGGTGAATGGCGACGCGGTTTACAAGATTGCTTAGGAATTGGTCGTCCAGATTTTGGCCCGGATCGGGGTGTTGTATTATTTGAATCTCCAGAAGCAGTCGCACAAAAAGCCGAACGCTTAGAAAAATCCAAACAACTGCCTTTAATTATTATTGATGATTCTGAAGAAGTAATTAGCTTGGCACTGTTGCAATTTCCCTTGTGGTTAGCCTTCGCCCCTGACCCCAAAATGATGAGAAGTTACGAAGATGATTTTTAATTAGTCATTTGTCAATGGTCATTAGACATCTGCTGAAAAAGAATGTAGAGACGCAAAAACTCGCGTCTCTACTATCAACAATCAATCAAAAACCAATAATTCAAAATTATGTCTACTTGGTTAAGTTTGTGTGGGGCAATTTTATTTGTAGCTTATGTGTTGGGTTCTCTCCCCACTGGCTACACACTAGTGAAGGTATTAAAAGGTATTGATATTCGCGAAGTTGGTTCTGGTTCTACTGGCGCAACGAATGTGTTAAGAACATTGGGTAAAGGGCCTGGAGCATTTGTGTTGTTAATTGATTGCCTTAAGGGAGTTTTAGCCATCTTTCTTGTTTACTGGTTATTCCATTTTGCTCAAACTCAAAATATCATTCCCTTAACAGTCAATCCTGAAATCTGGGAAGCATGGATGGTGACTTTAGCTGGATTTTCAGTAGTACTTGGACACAGCAAATCTATTTTTTTGGGATTTACTGGCGGTAAATCTGTTGCTACCAGTTTAGGAGTTTTGCTGGCGATGAATTGGCAAGTTGCTTTAGCAACAGCAGGAGTATTTGCCGTTGTTGTGGCAATATCAAGGATTGTGTCTTTAAGTTCAATTTCGGGTGCGATCGCAGTTTCCATTTTCATGACACTTCTGCATCAACCCTTACCCTATATTTTGTTTGGTGTTGCTGCTGGTTTATACGTAATTTTGCGCCATCGTAGTAATATTGAGCGCATCATCGCAGGTACTGAACCAAAGCTAGGACAAAAATTACAAACAGAAACATCTGAAGCTTGAAGAAGACGCGGGGAAACTTTGTTTTTCTGTTCCCCGTTCCCTTTTTTACCAAGCCAGAGGCTTACCATCGCGGAAAAATCCACCTGTAGGCCCATCATCGGGTAACATTGCTGCCCACACAACCCCTGCTGCACCATCTTCAACTGGTCGTCCTCCTGCGCCACCCATCTCAGTCGCAACCCAACCTGGACAAACTGAGTTAACTAAAATACCAGTTCCTCTTAATTCTTCAGCTAGCATTCGAGTCAGTGCATTAAGTGCTACTTTCGATACACTATACGCTGGTGTACCACCACTCATGCTAGTCAACGATCCGGCTCCACTGGAAACATTAACGATTCGTCCATGTTTGCTTTGACGCAACAAGGGAATAAACGCCTGACACATGCGCCAAGGGCCAAAGGTGTTCGTTTCTAGTGCTTCGTATACTGTGTCAAAATTAGCATTGATTGCTTGCTGCCAAGTGTCGTAAAGAATACCAGCATTATTAATCAGGATATCTAATCGCCCAAATTCTTCTTTGACTTGAGTTACTAAGCGATCGATACTTTCTTGATTAGTCACATCCAGCCAACGCGGTAAAACCTCAAGTCCTTCTTTTGCTAATGTTTCTGCTGCGGCTTTTCCCTTTTCTAGGTCACGCGCCCCTAAAATTACAGTAATGTTTTGACGAGCAAGTTGACGTGCAACTTCCAGTCCGATACCTCGATTTGCACCAGTGGCGATCGCTATACTTGGTATTTGCTTTTCTGAGTTCATTTGCGCTCCAAGGATTTAGCAAACTAACTAACCTGTGACAAACCAGGATAACTTGTATCAATTGATGCTGTTCATTTTCATGGAATATTTTAACTCAATTAACCAGTATTGCTATTTCCACCAGTAACTTTGTGATTACCAGCCCTGCCAAAGTCTTGGAGTATAAGGGCGTAACTAAGCAATAGCAGATAAATTTGGTAGCTTCACTAAAATATTTTTGCTGTCCCCGCTTCAAGATTCTCATAGAGACGCATTGCGATCGCACTAACGATGTATTTACGTTATTTCCATCGACTTACTTACCAAGCAATTGTTACCAATCCTGAAGCGGTAATATTTTGGTCGCAGGTTAACAAGACAACTGTCTCCCCTTGATTTGCTAAAAAAATAGCAGTTGCAACAATTTGTCGATCATGCATTTCTGCGATCGCAGATAAACCAATAGTTTGTTGAATAACGTTTATGTCTAGTGGATGTACCATGACACGACTGTCTGCATTTACTGCTGAAAGCAAAGCAGTTGCAGAAGAAATCGATGTTCGTCCACGTTCTACAATCCAAACAGCCTCAGCTAAAGCTGTAGCAGGTATGACTAATTGGCTCTCAGGGTTTGAAAGAATAGTTTTCGCATTACTTCCCAAGCGGAGATTACCTTCTAGGAACCAAATGAAAGCATGGGTATCGATAACATATTTCACTTTTACCTAAGACCAGTCCAATCCGTCATCAAAATCACCATGAAATTCTGCTATTTTGAAATCTTCTTCGGTTGAGTGTTGATTTGAAGTAGCCAACATACCAAAGTACATCATTTGTGGAGTGAACTTAACTGGCTTTGCTTCTAAAAAAGTAACAATGACGCGGCTTTCTACCACGTCAGATGGAATTTCAGACAACTCAATCGTACCGTATTTGTAAACTCCTTCAACTGACTTCAACATTACCACTAACCTCGTTGGTTGGAATATAGTATAACCCTTAATTTGCCGTACTTAAACTCGCTACTCGCTTTGATTTGCTTGCAACCAATCCAGCAAATCTGAGCTAGCAGTGAAATCTAACAAAGCTTCACCAAGTGCTTCTAACTGAGAAAGAGTTAGAGATTGAATACGCTCTTGTACTTCTGGTGATAATTCTCCCACCCGTCTTTGTAATAGTCGTAGAATCAGAGCCTGTGTCTGTTCCTGTTTACCTTCTTGCTTACCGCGCTCGTAGCCAATGCGCTCACCTGTAGTAACGTATCTCATAGTACGCTCCTGCTCAAATTGTTTGAACTGTTCCCAAAACTGTGTTTCCAACGCCTTTGGCAATATCATAACCCAATCAATAAACCGATACAGGTTGCGGATATCTTGCTCTTGCAAACCTAAATCATTTTGTAAACTGTATCAGAAAGCCTGTCATTGCATTGCCATCTGCCTTCCCTGTAGCAGCTTCCGCTTTCCTTGCAGCAACATCCGCTTTCACGTTTGCGTGTTTCGCGCAGCCTGTAGCAACTTCCGCTTTCCTTGCAGTAACATCCGCTTTCACGTTTGCGTGTTTCGCGCAGCCTGTAGCAACTTCTGCTTTCCTTGCAGTAACATCCGCTTTCACGTTTGCGTGTTTCGCGCAGCCTGTAGCAACTTCTGCTTTCCTTGCAGTAACATCCGCTTTCACGTTTGCGTGTTTCGCGCAGCCTGTAGCAACTTCTGCTTTCCTTGCAGTAACATCCGCTTTCACGTTTGCGTGTTTCGCGCAGCCTGTGGCAACTTCTGCCTTGACATTACTATATGTTAGGGAAATAAACTTAAGTGAATCCATAATTATCTTGCTGTTACTTGTGATTCGCACTAACAATGCATCTATACAAGCTGCTGCAACTCTGGTGAAATGCGTTACCAGTGTTTGAGGCTAATCTCGTCTTTTTCCAAAGATGTCCCAGATTTGGTAAGCTAAAAACCTAGACAAGCTATTATAAAAACCATGCCTGCGCCTACTATAACTGCTACAACTACAAGCTTTCCCTTGGCTGCTGTCGTCGGTCAAGAAGCAATCAAACTAGCCTTACTTTTAGCAGCAGTTGATCCGGGGTTGGGGGGAGTAGCGATCGCAGGTCGTCGTGGTACGGCAAAATCTGTAATGGCGCGGGCGATTCACGCTCTACTACCACCGATTGAAGTTGTCAAAGGTTCACTCAGCAACTGCGACCCCAACCACCCAGAAGAATGGGATGATAAATTGTATGGAGACGTTACATGTAACGTCTCTACAGAAAATGTGCCAACCGAGGTTATTCCTGCACCCTTCATCCAAATTCCTCTAGGAGTAACAGAAGACCGACTCATCGGTTCTGTAGATGTAGAACAGTCGGTGAAACAAGGACAAACTATTTTTCAACCAGGATTACTCGCAGCTGCAAACCGGGGCGTTCTCTACGTCGATGAAATCAATTTATTAGATGACCAAATTAGCAACCAACTTTTATCAGTATTATCTGAGGGGCGTAACCAAATTGAGCGGGAAGGTATAAGTTTTCAGCATCCTTGTAAACCCCTATTTATCGCGACGTATAACCCAGAAGAAGGTGCTTTGCGGGAGCATTTACTCGATAGAATCGCTATTGTGCTTTCTGCGGATGGTGTTTTAGGTTTAGACCAAAGAGTGCAAGCAGTTGAAGTTGCGATCGCCTACTCTCAATCTCCTCAAGAATTTCTCCAGCAATACAGCGAAGATATCGACGCCCTCAAAACTCAAATTATCTTTGCGCGGGAATGGTTGAAGGATGTCTGCATTACTCATGACCAAATTACCTACTTAGTAGAAGAAGCAATTCGCGGTGGTGTCCAAGGACATCGGGCTGAGTTATTTGCTGTGCGGGTGGCGAAAGCTTCGGCGGCGTTGGATGGACGTACTCAAGTCAACGCTGATGATTTGCGTCGGGCGGTGGAATTAGTCATCGTACCACGAGCAACTCAAATTCAGACACCCCCGCCTGACCAACAACAACCCCCACCACCACCTCCTCCTCCCCAAGATCAACAAGAACCTGAAGACGAAGAACAAGAACAGGAGGAAGAGGAAGATAACGAAGAACAACAAGAACCGCCTAATATACCGGAAGAATTTATCTTTGACCCCGAAGGAGTTGTGCTGGATCAAAGTGTGCTTTATTTTGCTCAGATGGCACAGCGACACGGTAAATCTGGCAGTCGTAGTATAATTTTTTCAGAAGACCGAGGACGTTATGTCAAGCCAATGTTGCCCAAGGGTAAAGTCCGGCGAATTGCTGTAGATGCCACCATGCGAGCCGCAGCGCCGTATCAAAAAGCACGACGCGCTCGTCATCAAGGAGATGCACAAAAGCGGGTATTTATCGAACAAGGCGATATTCGCTCGAAGCGGCTAGCACGTAAAGCTGGGGCGTTGGTAGTATTTATTGTCGATGCTTCTGGCTCGATGGCGTTGAATCGGATGCAGTCTGCCAAAGGTGCGGTGATGCAACTGTTGACGGAAGCATACCAAAATCGTGATCAAGTAGCTTTGATTCCCTTCCGAGGAGAACAAGCTGAGGTTTTGTTACCACCGACACGTTCAATAGCTTTAGCACGAAACCGTTTGGAGAGATTACCTTGTGGTGGTGGTTCACCGCTAGCACACGGTTTGACCCAAGCTGTGCGGGTGGGATTGAATGCTCAAATGAGTGGAGATATTGGTCAAGTTGTACTGGTCGCGATCACCGATGGTCGGGGTAATATTCCCCTGTCGCGTTCTTTGGGCGAACCACAAGAACCAGGAGAAAAGCCAGATATCAAAGCCGAACTGTTAGATATTGCTGCGAGAATCCGGGCATTAGGAATGCAATTATTGGTGATTGATACTGAAAGTAAATTTGTTTCCACTGGCTTTGCCAAAGAAATAGCCAAAACAGCAGGAGGTAAGTATTATCATTTGCCTAAAGCTAGTGATAAAGCGATCGCTGCGATGACTAAAGGAGCGATCGCGGATATTAGAAAGTAGTCGCCATGAACTGTGTACAGCAATGATACAATCTAAAACTCCAAAACCCGATACTGTACTCCAGTGTCAAAAATTCTGGTACCTCCCCCTTCGGCTATTGTCTGACGTAATGCTTCTGGATCGGTGACAGCAACACCTGCTAAATAATCAATTCCCATATCTGCTAAATCTGGCAACCAGGGTAAAGTAGGCCCCATCAATACTAATTTTGCATTTTGCGACAACTCTACCAAACGCGGAAATGTCTTATTTACTATAGAAGTTGCTGTCAGAAACACCCAATCTGCTTCGGGTAGAAGATACTCGCAAGCTGTATCGGGTAAATCTTGGGGACTTGGTTGACGTTCGAGTACCGTTAGATCTATTTCTTGTTCATACTCAAATAGTCCCGGATAGCGCCCAATTACGACTACTCGTTTCCCTCTAATTAACGGTAAAAAATGCTCAAAAACAGCCAAGTTTGCCGAACCTTTTGGTGAAAGCGGTTTTGCTTTCAAAACAAGTGGCGAAGATGGGTTAATCACAGCATTAACCGCTGCCATAGCAACAGTAGCTTGGTAGCTATCCCACGATTGTAACCAAGGTGCTAAATCTGCTACAGCTGTATTTACCAAGGTTCCTGACCAGGGTAAGGTGCGCGTTGGCTGACCAGGACTCATACACAGTCCAATTCCATCCGCTCGGCATAATGTCCAGGTTAACCCGATGATAATCTCCCGTACTAATTCATTTGTCTGACTTGATTTTTGCAGCAGATTATAGATTTTCCGTGGGTCTACTCTCATAATTTAGGTTTGATGACTGTGGTTACAATATCAGAATGACCACTAATACCATTTTAGATTTTGGATTGACAATTGCTGTCTGCGCCCGACTTCTATCAATCTATCTGTATCAATCATTTTGGGAATTGGTATAAGCTCCTGTAACCAAAGATAGGATGCTCTTTTTACCCACATTCCGCACTTCAAAATGTAGCGCAAGAGATTACATGGTGATTCCTGAGTAGAAGTAAATAATAATACACATAAATATTCAGTAAACCCGCATTTAGAAATAAACCTGTGTGACGAAGATG
>JAESGT010000036.1_pt1 | contig 57445 bp, 47 predicted proteins | sample 9266261 | NCBI WGS metagenome assembly JAESGT01 (sample SAMN15741584, study PRJNA653494) | algae metagenome | isolation source: Pelatocladus maniniholoensis HA4357-MV3 and co-occurring heterotrophs from... | place: USA: Maniniholo cave near Haena, Hawaii | collected 2009-07-28 | reverse complement strand
ATATGAATGAAAGATTACCAATTGAAATTGCGGCTTAACTATACTAAAGTCCTTGCTATATAAGGACTTAATTCTATACTAAACCGTTTAGTTTGCACTTCGTGACAGCTTCCCGATATTTACCCCTTTTAGTGTCAATCATCAACAAGGAGAATCGCCAGAAGAAAGTCTACTACGTCATGGGTATTCCAAAGACTTTCGCCCAGACTTGCTGCAATACCGTCAGATGTTGGCAACCCTCGACCCAATGGGAATGCCATTGGTCAGCGCTACCCTTGAAGGTAATGGAGCTGATGACCCATTGTATTTCCCCACTTGGCAAAAAATGGCGCAAGTCATTGGGCACAAAAAATTTGTCTTGATTGCTGATTGTAAAGCAGGCTCGATAGCAACCCGCGCTCAAATCGCAGCAAATGGGGGTATTTACTGTGTTCCTGTACCCATGAGTGGGCAACATCCCCAATATCTTAAGCAATGGGTACTTGATCCACCAGCAGAGACGGTGTCCATTCGTTTACCGCGACAAAATGAAGAAGAACCTGCTGTGGGAAAGGGCTTTGAAGTGGAGTTAGGCAAGTTTTGGTTAAATGAAGAAACCAACAAGTGGGTACTTTGGCATGAACGATACTTAGTAGTTTATTCCCAAAGCCTTGCAGCATCTACTATCCGTGGTCAACAGCAACGCATTCAGAGAGCGCTTTCTGCTCTGGATAAATTAGCAGCCAAACCAGGAGAGGATCGGGGGGAACTTACCCAGAAAGTCGAAAACATTCTCCAGCGCTATCGTGTCAACGATTTTTTCTCAACCACTATTATAGAAGAAATCATCAAAGAAACTCGCCATATCGGACGGGGACGACCCTCAAAAAACTCGACCACTGAGGAAGTTACGAAGATCTGTCTTCAACTTCATATCCAGCAGGTTGATACTGCCATTAAGCTTTCAGAAACCCTGGCTGGATGGCGATTGTATGTCACCAACGCCCTGACCACTCGACTGACCCTACCACAAACTGTCATGTATTACCGGGATGAATGGCTCTTGGAGCGTGGGTTTCACCGTTTTAAAAGAGGTTCTTTGCCCGCCTTACCTATTTACTTCCAAAATGAAGACCGAATCACTGGCTTGATGTTCGTGTTGAACATAGCTTTGCGCGTATTTACCTTGATGGAGTTTGTGGTACGGCTGGCTCTTGAGGAAACTCAACAATCTTTAGCTGGTTTTTATGATGGCAATCCAAAGCGAAAAACCAATCGCCCATCTACCGAACGAATACTTAAGGCTTTTTGCAATTTAACTCTTTATTTTCTTCCTGACTCTACCATCTTCATCACTCCCTTGTCCACGCTACAAACACAAATTCTTTCCTTAATGAACATGCCTGAGTCCCTTTATCAGGTAGATTCAGAGTACTGCAAGACATAATTACGTCTTACCCCGATAAAATCAGCCCTCCTTGACAATAAGACACGGAATTGAATGTCCCATTTCAACATCAACTTTAACTGTGTATTACACCGCAAGCTGAACTAGAAATCATGCTTCTCATCCATGTATTACACCGATGCACCGGGACTCTTACAGTCTTTGGGTCTGAATCTCGACTCTCCATGTATTATATGGAAAAATTTACCTTTGTTTATCCGTGTAATACATCGTTAAGCTGACAAATCCTGACCCAAGTATTACATGGTATCACCACTATCAGATCCACAATCACGTTGAAACCTTACACAGTAAGGCATTAATTCCTTTTACCTTTAAAAATGAGCGAACGTACAGTGCTAGGGGTTAATGGTCAGTTATTGGTTATCAGTCATTAGTCAACGGGCCGCATCGATGCCCGTCAGAATCTTGCGTCGTTTCGTGAGGAGGGATTGATCAAAGGACTGCTTGAATGTTTTCTATTCAAAACGTGCCAGCAGTGGCACGGGATAGACACTGTTGGCATTTTTTCAAAACCAAATCATAAATATGGAACACTACGCCAAAGCTTGTTGGCGTCGCTGGTATGCGGCGTTTCGCATTACCAGACGGCACAAAGCCAACTACATTATCTCTTGGCCAGAGTACTGGCAGCTCAAAAAACAGGACTTAGCTTTTTATCGAGGTAGCGGGAGGGGGAAAAATTAAGCGACCGCACATCAAGAGCAAATGCGATCGCAACTTTTAAGAATGCTAGTTGTAATTTACCATGACCCTCATTGCTTGCCAAACCCCAAGCGCCGGATGGGTCAACCTTGCCCACGTTAGGCAACTCAAATATAAGCGCGATCGACAAGGGAACCTAATTTTAGCTGTTGTATGGAGCAACGGCGATAAACAGGTTTTCACACGTGATAACGCTGCAACCATCATCCAGGCTTGGCGTCAGGCTATTCGGACATAGCGCTCTAGCTGCATCTAAAGCGTCACCTTTCTAAAACAGGAAACTTAACAATGAGAAAATCCAAATGGTTAGCTTTAGGCGTCGCTTTTGCTTTCGCCGGAGTTAATTTTACCAAACTAGAACCAGTCAAAGCAAATCCAGCATTACTTGCCCCCGCAGCGCCCCTATGTGCAACAGGAGTTGGAACCGTCGTCTGTGCTGTTGTGGGAGCAGTAACGATTGGAGGAATTGTTTATTACGTCGTCAACCAAGGAGGGAAAAAGAAAGTAATTGATCATCAGGGTAATACTCTGATGAATATTGAAGATTTTGTGGTGAAACGCGATGAAGACGACGGTAGAGAATATGTGGAGGTTAACACAATCGAAGAATGTAAATTGGTCAAACCAGCTATTGGTAGAGACGTTCAGAACTGGAAGCTAAAAAACGGCAAAGTCAGATGTATGCTTTTCGGTGTTGATAAATAAGGAGATTAAATGACTACAGATTTAAAGTTTTTCTACAGCAAGTTTTACCTAAATGGTAAACAGATCAAAACTTCAGAAATTGAAGGCTACACAAGCAATTGTGAACCATCACAACTGATAGGTGAAACCAAATTTAACGACTACACTATTGAGTCGATTGATCGTGTTTTGCCAAATGATGCCAATGCTGCTGAGTTTGATGAATGCTCCAAAATCATCAAGTATTCGCCCGATGAAATCTGGAGAATTCATCTCAAAGAGAAGCAGATAGCCGCATAGATTTGGGTGCGTTGGCGAAGCCTCCCGGAGGGAAGATCGCGTGGGTGCATTTACGCGATCGCACAAGCATAATTTAACAACAACTATCATAAACCGCTTGATGAGCCGGTTGACTCACCGGCGAAACGACGGGCCACCACCCGCTCGTCGCGGTCTGAGTCCAAATCAGTTCGCCAGCACTACAGCAGCAGTTTAGGGCTTTTAAGGTGAAACAAGCTTTGTATAGCTTTCTTACATTCTTAAGCTCGACTGCTGTAAGTAGATGCTAGTTCCATCCCTGTGGGCAAAGCCCTTGAGAGTGAAGCAGGCTAATTGCGCCTTCGGGTGATTCAAAGGCTACACAGGGATTTATCAACCAACGAACCACCCAGATGGAACAAAATAACTTGAGAGTACTGGGACTTGATGTTAGCAAGTCCTCAGTTTCGGCTTGCTTGTTAACAAGCAAACCTGATGATCCACGTCAATTTTATTATGAGTGTCCGTTTTATCGCTTTAGTGCCAATGCAAAAGGTATAAAAGCATTGCTAGCACTCAAGCCGGACATAGCTGTTATGGAACCAACTGGTGTAAATTATGCCAAGTTGTGGGGAACACACTTAGCCCGTGCTGGCGTTGAAGTGCGTTTGGTTGGTCACAAGGAGCTAAAAAATTATCGAGCTTATCAACTAGCATTGCCTGATAAAGATGATGATGCTGACGCCCTAGCCCTTGCCTGCTATTGCTTTGATTATTTAGGTGAGCCGCGAAGATTTGTACAAATCCGTGATCAGGTTGTTACCAGAATCCGAGAATTAATTCTACGCTTGGCACACCTTAACCGAGTTCAATCACCAATTATCAATCGCATTCGTCAAGATTTGACTTGGCAATTTCCAGAAGTTGCATCAACGCAATCACAACGCTCAAAAAGTGGACAAGTCCCCTTACTTTGGGGTTGGCTATCGGGTGAACGTACTTCGGTTCGCTACGACAATTTATACTCTCAAAGTGTGGGATTGGGGATTACTGAAACTGTTCGCTATCATGCAAAACGCTTGTGTGACCTTCAACGAGAGGAGCAAGCTATTGAGGATGAATTAAACCAATTGCTGACTGACTCTCGGTTTCAACCATATCGACAGGTTTTTCAAAAGTTTGGTTTTGGCTCACGCTTGTCTGCTGTTTTGCTCTCCCAGATTTACCCAATTGAAAATTACCTCGATGCTGACGGTCAACCAGAAGTTAAAATCTGCAAAGGCAGAGTTTCCAAAAAACCAACCAAGCGTCATTTATCAGAGCGTCGATTTCAAAAAGCTTTGGGCTACGCTCCCTCGTTAAATTCTTCTGGTGATAGCCACCGTATTAAAATTGTCGGTGGTTCCGACTTATGCCGTATAGCGCTTTGGCAATGGGTTTTCACTCGCATTGAGCCAAAACGTAATCGCCTCAAAAATGAAATTGGGGAACTACTTGGAGGTCAACTAGACTCTGAAAAAGCTGCTGGTCGTCCTGTAAAATTAGTGCGATCGCGGATTGCTGCAAAAGCTGCTAAATTGTTATTCAGGGAATTAATCAAAACCCTAATTATTAATTAGAGTGAATGTAATGTCGGGTCACAAGCTTCGTGGACGTTACCAAATTGTCCAACAATTGGGATCAGGAGGAGGATTTGGGGCTACTTACATCGCCTGTGACACTGATCGCCCAGGTAATCCTAAGTGTCTGGTTAAGCAGCTAAAACCAAGAACCAACGACCCAAATACTCTACAGATAGCACAACGCTTTTTTAAACAAGAAGCAGAAATTCAAGAAGAATTAGGCAATAATGATCAAATACCGCGTCTTTTAGCTTATTTTGAAGAAAATCAAGAATTTTATTTAGTACAAGAATTTATTGAAGGTCACGATCTCAGGCAAGAACTACCTCCCTTAGCTGATAGACTCAGTGAAGCCGAAACGATTAAGCTCGTGACGGAAATTTTAGAAGTTTTGGCCTTTGTTCATCGCCAAGGAGTTATCCACAGGGACATCAAACCTGCTAATATCATGCGAAGGTTTGACGGGAAAATAGTCCTGATTGATTTTGGTGCAGTTAAGAAAGTAAGAGGTTTGGAAGTTAATCAACAGGGACAAACTGTTACAGTTGCAATTGGTACTCTTGGTTACATGCCAAGTGAACAAGCAGCTGGCGAACCGCAATTTAGCAGTGACGTCTACGCCGTCGGAGTCATTGGTATCCAAGCTTTAACAGGTATATATCCCGATCCTTCCCAAGGAAGCAAACTCCCAAGAGATCCCCAAACCGGAGAAATTATCTGGCGGGACCAAGCCCACGTTAGTCCTGAGCTAGCTGATATTTTAGATAGAATGGTACGTTATCATTTTAGTGGACGTTATCAGTCAGCAGAGTCAGCATTAGAAGCACTGCGACAAATCTCAGACAAAAATATTGCATTTAAACAGAAAATTAGTTCTTTTGCATCCCCTTGGAAATGGTTATTTCCTTTAGGAATAGTTGCAGTACTTGTTAGTGTAGTTGTGGGAATTTGGCCTGGAATTTGGCCTGGAATTTGGTCTGGAAAGAAACAAGAAAAATTTCTACCTTATGAAAACAGCGAATATCAAATCAAAATCAAATATCCAGAAACTTGGCAGTTACAAATAAAAGACATTAATGCTGGAGGTGTTACTGAATTAGCAACAATCATCTCTCCTAAGCAAAATGACACAGATAGATTTCAAGAAAAAATAAATATAGAAATTGAGGAATTCTCAGGAACATTAGCTGAGTCTAAAGAATTATTTATTGATGAAATTAAAAATACTCTGCCAGATGCTCAAATCATTAATATGAGTTCAACTACTTTGGCGTTCAAACAAGCAAATCAGATAATTTACACAGGTAAAAATGGAGATATTGAGTTAAAAAATCTGCAAATTTGGACTTTAAAAGGCGATAAAGCATACATAATTACCTACACAGCAGCAATTGATGATTATGATGAATTTATCAATACTGCAAATGAAATGATTCATTCTTTTGAGATTGATTAGATAATTGACTAATCTTTCTTCTAAAAGAAAATTTTTCCGTCGGTACAGCCCAACTAAGGCGAACAATCTGTTCATGCAATTTTTGATCTGCTTGGGAACCATCACTATACACTGAAGGAACATCCCACAAAGGGTATGCGTGCATTCCATTCACACCCACCACTTCACCTTGATGATTGAGGAGTGGCCCTCCACTCATACCTTTTTGAATATCATTAGTGTAGCCAATTTGATAGCCACCTTCCAAAGCCTTCGGTAATTTTAGCGTTATCTTACCAGTTGTAAACGTAAAGCCTTTTTCTTTGCCTTCATCTGCATAGGGAAATCCAGCAGCAAACACTTCATCACCGATGGCAGGGTTAAAAGCAATAGATGCTACAGTATAATTTTTGTCTGAGCTACGAAACTGTAATATTGCTAAATCATTTGTGCCAAATTTGACGTTTTTTGGCAAATTCGCAGACCAGATCCGACCATCCGGCGTTTGAATCCGATACGGAGGATCATCGGCACGCAATACGTGAGCATTAGTTATAACTGTATAAACTGAATTTTGTTTTTTCAGAATAATTCCTGAACCTAAAAATTCTTTTGACATCACTTTCACAGTAATAACTTGAGCATGACGCCGTATTTGCTCTATTGACAAGCGTTTAGTATATGTATTATTTCTTACTTCGCAATTCATCTTGACACATTCAGCAGAATATTTGAGATATACTGCTGATGCACAAATTACTAATAACATGCCAGTAGCAAGTGTCACTGGCTTGAGTTTGTGCCATTTCATTTGCCACTACCCCTTTTGATGGGGGTTGGAAACTTTACCTTGTGCATAAGTTGGCTGATCAGCGATCGCACTTGTAGTGACTCTCGCTAGAGAGGTGATTTGAATCCCATTAATTTTGGTCAAACCTTGATTAAATAATCCCAGCTTCACAAATAAAATCTTGATGGTGAAATGTTGATCCTAACATTGGTGAGTATTATATCTACTTACCACCTGAAGTTACAACATTTCGGAATAATGGTCACATATATTCAGTAATAATCAAATGTTTTGATCAATCTTTTGTAAAGATAATAGCAACTCTACTGCTTATCCGCTCGTAATTGTCCGCAAGCAGCATCTGCTTCTAAACCACGAGAGTAGCGTACGCTGACGGCGATATGGTGTTGTTTGAGGACTTTGACAAAGGCTTGAATTTGATCACGGTTGGGGCGTTTGTAGTCAACTTCGGAAATGGGATTATAGGGAATTAAATTAACATGACTTTGGAATCCCCGTAATCTTTTTGCTAGTTCACTGGCGTGTTCTGGCAAATTGTTAACACCAGCAAGCAGAATATACTCAAAAGATACTCGCCGTCCTGTGATCTCGACATATTCCCGACATTCGGTGAGTAAATCTTCTATTTTGTAGGGATGGGCGCTGGGAATGAGTTTTTCCCGCAGTGTTTGATTAGATGCATGTAGACTCACCGCTAGGGTAACTTGCAATTTGTTTTGAGCAAACTGACGGATGCGATCGCGTATTCCTACAGTAGAAACTGTCATGTTACGCTGTCCAATCCCCACATCTTGATTTAGAGATTTGATTGCAGCTAGGACATTATCTGTATTTAGTAAGGGTTCGCCCATACCCATAAATACAATATGGCTCACCCGTTGCTGAAAATCTTCTTGGACTGTCAGCACTTGATCTATAATTTCATGATGCGCCAAATTGCGCTTGTAACCACCTTTACCAGTAGCGCAGAAATCACACGCCATTGGACAACCCACTTGAGTAGAAATACAAACTGTTAGACGCTTTTCTGTAGGAATACCGACAGTCTCAATAATAAATCCATCTGACAGTTTTAAAAGATACTTGACAGTACCATCAGGGGCAACTGAGCGGTAATGTATAGTAGAACGCCCAATCGGAATTTCCGCAACTTCTGCGCGCCATTGTTTAGGAAAAACAGAGATATCAGCAAGCGATCGCACTCCCTTGTTATAAATCCAATCATGCAGCTGCTTACCTCGATACCCTGGTTGTCCCTGCTGTTGCACCCAAGCAGTTAACTCCGTCACAGAAGCACCTAGCAACGGAGGAATTGTTATTTTTTGATTAGGTGAATCAACCTCAGATACAACAGGCGTAACAGACATAATTAATCACAATTTGATGCTGGCATATCTATGTTATCTCAAGGTAAAAGTAATAAGTTAAAAATCAAAAGAAAGAATTTACTCCTGCAATAATTAATATAGCAATCCTAATTGATTTGTGAGAATCACAGAGCTTAGATCCCCGACAAATTCTGCGAAGTCGGGGATCTTTAGGAATACTATAGCGGTTCTCATTTGAATCAAATACACCGCCATGAACAATGTAGAGACGTTACATGTAACGTCTGGGCGCAGCGTATTGCACACAACCGAGAAGCGCTATATATGCAACATCAAAACCGGGTGCTAGAGAATTTATTTTCAACACCCGGTTGGAGATAAGGTTATTTATTTCAAAGTTGAAATTACTTTCAAAACGAATTGTCTACACAAATTAATTAACGGCAAAATTTTAACCAAAAGTCGTACTATTCCAGCCCCACATATAGCCTTTGGCGTCGTTAAACTCGATATAAATCCTATTTTTTGGTATCCCTAATGCTTGATTAACTTCCTGACAAAAATCTTGACTCATTACCTGAGTTTGCTCAGGCTTCATTGTACCAACACTTTTAATTTCTACATAACAAACAGGATCTGTATTTCCAGCAAATGTCATCGGAATTTCTGCTTCAAAAGCTGTCATCACATAGGATTCTGGTTTACCAGTATGCTTGGCTAATTTCGCTGAAAGATTTTTTAGCATTGCTTCAATTTTAGCTTTTTCGGGTGCAGAAACAGAAGTTTGAACTTTGATCAAAGGCATAACACAAATTTTGGATTTTAGTTGATTGTTGATTATTTTTCTATAAACTATTAATTATTTTAGGGGCGAACAGCCGTACTGTAGGAGAAGCCGCTCCGCATCTACGCCCCTATTAACTACTAACCACCATACTGCCAACCTGTTGTTTCCAGTAGTAGCTGTTTACCTTCACGATGCACACCAGCAGCTATTACTTCACCTACAAATACAGTGTGATCACCTTTCATCACTGCATCAACAACTTGACATTCAATATATCCCAAAGAATCAGAAATAACCGGACAGCCTGTTTCGCTGAGATAAAATTCTACATCCTCAAATTTATTGCCAACACGACGCATCTGTTTGAAAAACTTTTGTGCTATGTCTTTTTGTCCTTCGTCCAAAAAACTAATTGTAAATACCCCACTGTTTTTAATCATCTGATGAGAAATAGAATTTTGGTTGACACAATTTACAACTAATGGGGGTTTAAATGAAGCCTGCATTAACCAGCTAGCTGTGAAACCATTGATTTCTTCCCCGTCTTTAACACCACAGATATAGAGTCCGTGGGGTATTTTCAACAGCATGGTTTTTTTTGCCTGTTCGTCAAGCATCGGTTAATCTACCTAATATTTTTTCTACACTGCTAAGTCTAACGAACAGAGGTAACTGTAGTGCATATATATTTTTATGAAGAGAATAGACCTCTTGCAAAAGGTATAATTGCTATGAATTGGGGTGCATCTTTTAGGGTAAGGGGGAAAAGATTTTTCAATTCCCTTTATCCTTACCCAAGTTTCTACCAAAAGTTTTGTTATTCTTGAGAGCGGAATAGATGAGTATGTTCAGGATGATATAGGCGCGATCGCCCAATACCTTGTTTGAGTGCAGGGCTAATCACATAGAGTGTGGTACGGGTTAAATTTTCTTGATGAGTACAATCAGCCATTTTGTCAAGAGAAACCACCAAAATTTTTTCATCAGGCCAGCCCAGACGATAGCAAATAGCCACAGAGGTATCAGGTGGGTAATGTTCTAATAATTTGGCTTGGGCTGCTTCGATATGACGCGAACTCAGGTAAAGACACAGACTAGCTTGATGTGCAGCTAGAGAAGTTAATTCTTCTTTTGCAGGAACCTCTGTGCGTCCACTAATTCGTGTCAAGATGATTGTTTGCACCAAACCAGGAACCGTGAGTTCTACTTTGAGTTTTGCAGCAGCAACCTGAAAAGCACTGATCCCAGGTACAACTTCAAAAGGGATTTCTGCTTCAGCCAAAAGCTGCATTTGTTCTTGGATAGCACTATAGAGACTGGGATCACCAGAATGAAGACGGACAACAGACTGATGCGATCGCACTCGTTCTATCATCAGTGGCAAAATCTCTTCTAAAGTCTTGTTTGCAGTTGGAATAATTTCTGCATCTTGGCGACAAAATTGCAAAATTTGTTGAGGTACTAAAGAATCAGCAAATAAAATTACATCAGCCGCCATTAAGATTTTTTGCGCTTTAATTGTTAAAAGTTCAGGATCTCCAGGTCCTGCTCCGACAATATACACACATGATTTTAATATTAAACAGTTATTTTTATCACTATTATTCATAGAATCATATAGAATAATTACGCACAACAAATCAGATAAATAATAAAAAAAAATTTTTTTTTGAGATTTTCTCAGTATCTTTCCGGATCGACTCTCCCTATCTAGTAGAGATGAATGGTAGATGCACCCTGGTTAAGCCCTAGAGAAAACTCTGGGGCATTTTTTATTTTTGGTCATTGGTCATTGGTTATTCTCCCTATCTTCCTTGTCCCCCTTGTCCCCAATCCCCAATCCCCTCACTCTTGGGAAGTTGAAACTACATCTGGTAATCGACGTTTAGCAATATATAGCCAAGCTAAACCACTCAATCCCAAAATAATGCCGATTAAACTTACCACTTGTGCGATTCGCAATGGTCCAAGCATTAAGCTATCAGTTCGCAAACCTTCAATCCAAAGGCGTCCCAAACTATAAGTCAACAAGTAAACCATAAACAAAGTACCCGTTTTTAAACGTGGTTTACCCCGCAGACCTCTAAAAAATAATGTCATCAACAAGGCAAATACCATTAAATCCCACAGTGATTCATACAGAAATGTGGGATGAAAATATTCAAAATTAGCTAAGTCTGGGGGACGACGTTCTGGAGGAATATAAAGCTTCCAGGGTAAATCGGTAGGCGCACCAAATGCTTCTGAATTAAAGAAATTTCCCCAACGTCCAATCGCCTGCCCTAAAATCAGCGAAGGAGCCACTAAGTCTGCCAATTGCCAAAAAGACATCCGTTTGAGTTTGGCAAAGATTAAAGCAGCTAACAGACCTCCCAGAATCGCCCCATGAATAGCAATACCCCCTTGCCAAATGGCGATAATTCGCTCTGGATGTTGAGCGTATTCTGGCCATTCAAACAAAACATAATACAGTCTTGCTGCTGGTATTGCTCCAATCACTAGCCAAATTGACAAATCGCTTAATAACTCTGGATTCACATTACGGCGTTTTGCCAAATACTGCGAAAGAGTCACGCCAATTAAGACTGCTGAAGCAATTAACAAACCATACCAACGGATAGTGATTGGCCCTAGTTTGACAAAAATCGGGCCAGGAGATGTAAATAGAAACGCCAAGGGCAAGGCGGAAATATCCAATGCCATGCGGAAGTACCTAAAAAACTTGGAATTTAAAGTGCTGAGTTTTAAATTGTTAGTAGTTAGTTCTTTAGTTAATGGTTGTTTGTTGATGGTTAGGACAAGCAACTACCAACAAACAACAGACAACTACTAACTACTAAAACTACAGCTTAGATTCTAAGTCTTATTAGCTCCATCAGAGAGGAAAAAACATTTTCCCAGTGTTTTGTTTATGGCTTGAGCGTCTTGAGCAAAAAAAGTTTGGCGATCGCTGTTGTGCTACCTCGACAAAAACAAAGCCAGCCGTATTTGTGGCGTATGAGTAAAATCTCTAGCAAAAATAAAAATTACCTCTGTTGCTCATAATCTGTGATTAGATATAATCACCTAAACAACTGTGAGGCATCGTTAAATTGTGATTGCCATTTATCCAGGAAGTTTCGACCCCATTACCTTGGGACACCTAGATATCATTCAGCGTGGTAGTCGGCTATTTACGAAGGTGATTGTTGCTGTATTGCGAAATCCTAATAAAACGCCACTGTTTAGCATACAAAAAAGGCTGGAACTGATTCGTTATTCTGTCAAGCATTTACCCAATGTGGAAGCTGATGCTTTTGATGGTTTGACAGTCAATTATGCTCACATGCGGGAAGCTGCTGTTTTACTGCGGGGGCTAAGAGCAATTTCGGACTTTGAAATTGAGTTACAAATGGCTCATATCAATAAAACTCTTTCCGTAGATATAGAAACTGTTTTTCTGGCGACATCAAATGAATATAGTTTTTTAAGTAGTAGTGTGGTAAAAGAGATTGCAAGATTTGGTGGCTCTGTTGATCATCTTGTTCCCCCGCACGTTGCCCTGGATATTTACCAATGCTACGCCCAAAACCATCCCGTATCGAACCAAGTCAAGACGGAAGCAATTTAGCCCGACCAGAATTCAGCGATGGAGTACCTGAAGAAGCTATGCGAACGGGAAGCATAGATATTCAAATGGAACTCAATCGTCTGGAAGAAATGATTCTCGCTAGCTTTCACATTCCACTGACGCGACGGACGTTAGTTGATGAAGAAAAGCTGCTTGACCAGCTTGATTTTATCCGAATGTGCTTGCCAACTGCTTTTTCTGAAGCAACAGATATGTTGCAACACAAAGAAGAAATCTTGTTGCAAGCAGAAGAGTACGGACAGCAAATAGTAGAAGCCGCACAAGCTAAAAGAGCGCAAATATTAGATGATAGCGACATTCTCAGACAAGCAGAACGGGAAGCCGCAGAACTACGGCAACAAGTGCAACAAGAATGTAATGCAATGTTACAAGACACTCTCGAAGAAATTGACCGTAAACGCCGCCAATGTCAGCAAGAATTGGAGGAAATGCGACGAACTGCGATCGCAGAGGCTGAAGCCATCGAACAGGGTGCAGATGACTATGCTGATAGCGTTCTAGAGAATATCGAAGAACAGCTTCACGATATGTTACAAATTGTTAACAAAGGCAGAGAACAATTGCAACCAAACTTACCACCAGCACGAAATCCCCAATTCCCGAAGAATGGGTAATGAATAAATAAGTAGTCGCACAAAATTAAATTCATTCGTGGAGACAGGCAATAGGCAATAGGCACTCTTAGAAACAAGATGTGTAATTAATTCTGTTTAAATACTTAATAACATTCTTCACAATGGGTATGTGCGTGTAAGGGTGTAGGGGTGTAGGAGGAACTGACAAGTATAGGTTTTTAATCAAGCAATGAGTGATGACTGTAAAACTAACGGAATAATCATCGTTTTATAACCCTTACACCCTTACACCCCTTGGACAAATAAGAGCAAAACTGGGCAACCTTATATATTTTGCCCACATTTAATATCTAGGAGTGGAGGTGGCAGCAAGGGGGTAAGTAGAGTGGAATACAATTCATTCTCTAATCAAACCCCCTTGCTGCAAAGGTTGCCCAGTTTTGCATACTGAAGAGTGAAACCCTAAAACTGTCTTAAAATATTCGATGTTCCAAACTAGGCATTTGACGGCGGACTTGTTCTAGCCGTGATGGTTTAATTTCGGCGATCGCAACTCCTGGTTTTTCTCCTGCATCAGCTAAAATCACTCCCCATGGGTCGATAATCATTGCATGACCGTGGGTTTGACGGCGGTTGTAGTTGAGTCCGGTTTGGGCTGGCGCGATAATATAACTGGTATTTTCAATAGCACGGGCTTGTAGTAGCACTTGCCAATGATCTTTGCCCGTAAAAGCAGTAAAAGCCGCAGGAACAAATATCACATCTACTCCCTTGGATGACATATGGCGATAAAGTTCAGGAAAACGAACGTCGTAACAAACAGAAACTCCAATATTACCTAGTAGTTCATCAGAATAGATAGAAGGTAGTTCTGTACCAGCCATGACTGTGCTGGATTCTCTGTAAGTATTGCCATCAGGAACATTGACATCAAATAGATGTACCTTTTGGTAACGCAATAATTCTTGGGCGTTGCGGTCAACAAGTAAAGCTGTGTTGTAAACTTTGCCTGTGCCTTCTACAGGAATGGGAAAGCCACCACCTAAAATGGTAATTTGATAGCGCTGGGCCATCGTTTTGAGAAATACTTCTGTTTGATGTGCGATCGCGTCGGCTTGAGCGAGTTTGTCCTTCTCTTCTCCCATATAGGGAAAATTTTCAGGTAAGCCCACCAATTCAGCACCCTGACGCACTGCTAAATCAATTAATTCCTCTGCTTGTGCCAAGTTTTTTTCTAGATCAGACACACTGGTCATTTGAATAGCAGCAGCTAAATAAGATTTCATAAGAAATTAATAGTTAATCGTTAACAATCAAAAATCAACAGTTGTTAGTGAACAGTTATCAGTGATCAGCGATGTATTCCTTGAGTTTATTGTCCCCCAGCAATTGGTGGTAGGCTAGGTATTGGTGGCGGGTTTAAATCCCCCACGATACGCCTGATAACTGATAACTAATAACTAAATAAATATCCCCATGTTCTTTATTTATAAACATGGGGAATAAAAAATTATAAACTTAAAAACCTAACGAAACCTAGAGAATAGGTGTAAATTGAGGTTTTTCGGGTACAACAGTGTACTCAGCCACAATCTGACGGAATTGTTCGCCGTCGATGGTTTCTTTCTCGATCAATAGATCAACTAAACGATCCATAAGAGTGCGATTGTCACGCATAATTCCCTTGGCGTTGTTATAACACTCTTCAACAATGGAGCGGACTTGAGCATCGATCCGACATGCGATCGCTTCCGAATATTCAGAACGAGTCATCCAGTCTCGACCCAAGAAAACTTCTCCTGTCTGGCTTTCTAAGGAAAGGGGGCCTAAATCAGACATTCCGAAACGTGTTACCATTTGCCGAGCCATGTTGCTCACTTGTTGCAGGTCATTTCCAGCACCAGTGGTAATTTCATCTCGCCCAAAAATCACATCTTCGGCAGCACGACCACCCAAAGCACCTGTAATTCTGGCTTTGATTTGAGAGCGAGTAATCAAACCCATTTCTTCAGAGGGAGTAAACCAGGTCAAACCCTGTGCTTGTCCCCGTGGAATCAAGGTAACTTTTTGTACTGGGTCATGATCTTTGAGGACAGTTCCCACCAAAGCATGGCCAATTTCATGGTAGGCAATTAAACGCTTGCTCTTACTATCTACCAGTGGTGTTCCTTCCATACCAGCAACAACCCGATCCACAGCATCATCAATTTCTGTGAGGGTGATACCTTCTTTACGACGTCTGGCAGTGAGAATCGCAGCTTCGTTGAGGAGATTGGCTAAATCGGCTCCAGTGAATCCAGGAGTACGACGAGCGATCGCATCTAAAGACACGCTGGGATCTAGTTTCTTGTTACGGGCGTGAACTTTCAAAATTTCCAAACGCCCTTTAATATCAGGTGCATCAACAGTTACTTGTCTGTCAAAACGTCCGGGACGTAACAACGCCGCGTCCAATACATCAGGACGGTTGGTAGCAGCAATAATAATGATCCCAGTGTTACCTTCAAAACCATCCATTTCGGTCAGTAGCTGGTTGAGGGTTTGTTCCCGTTCATCGTTACCACCGCCAATCCCAGCACCCCGTTGTCTACCTACCGCATCGATTTCGTCGATAAATATGATACATGGAGCGTTGTCTTTGGCTTTTTTGAACAGGTCACGGACACGAGACGCACCCACACCTACGAACATCTCGACAAATTCTGAACCAGAGATACTAAAGAAGGGAACCCCTGCTTCTCCAGCAATAGCTTTTGCCAATAAAGTCTTACCAGTTCCTGGAGGGCCTACGAGCAACACTCCCTTGGGGATACGAGCGCCAACAGCAGTAAACTTTTCTGGCTGTTTGAGGAAGGTGACAACTTCTTGGAGTTCTTCTTTTGCTTCTTCAATTCCTGCGACATCGTCAAATTTAACTCCAGTTTTGGCCTCCATTTGAAAACGAGCTTTAGATTTGCCAAAGCTCATTGCTTGACCAGGGCCACCAGGCAAGTTGCTGGAGCGACGGAACAAAAAGAACAATCCAGTAATCAACAATATTGGAAAAATAAGATTTCCTAAAAGTCCCCAGATAGCACCGTCATTACGCATCGGGTGGGCATCAAAACTCACTCCTTTATCTTTGAGCTTGGTAATTAGCTCAGGAGCGTTAATAGGCAGATCAACTCGTACTCGTTGAACACGGTTATCGAGATCTGGATCTACAGCTTCCACAATTGCTGTTCTGCCGCCTTCATAAAAATCTACATTAGTAACGCGATTGGCGTCTAAATATTCTAGAAAGCGACCGTAGGTCATACGTGTACTGGCTGTGTTTCTACCCATATCCGCAGGAGCGCCAGCAAATGCACCCTGCCAAAAGAAAAAGCCAATTACCAAAGCTGGCAATGTCCAGAGAACTAGGACTCTCCAGGAGAATTTCATCTTGTTTTGCCTCTAGATGCCGATATACAACTAATTAGCGATGTGATTCCCACAAGCTCGCTATGAAACGGATATTTATAAATCCATTTTGTTTTATCAGTTATCAGTTACTCAGTTACTCAGTTACTCAGTTATCAGCGCTGTCTCTGATTGGATTGTGTATACCTAGCCAACAAATTGGATAACTGTTCACTGTTTACTGTTCACTGAAACTTTAACGCGATGGCACAGCCATGACGCTAAAAAGAATCTTAATTAAATTTAACTTAATTTTAATACAAACCATTAAAAAAGAAAGTCTTGGCTTCTCCCTGGGCTAAAGCTACAGGGATTCTAAACTGTTGCTACACAGGGGGCTAACTTAGCTACTTGAAATTTATTTTGCTTCTGTGACTTTCAAAGTATAAGGAAAATACTCATCTCTGTTGTACGAACCAACCCAAATCTTATAAGTTCCAGGTAGCCATTCGCCAACTATACCAGGATTTTTACCATCAAAATCGTCATTGCACCAAGTACCACCGGGGCCATTGATAATCAAGGTTGTGTCCTCCGGACTATCTATTTGCAGCTTTAAGTAATCGAATTTTTTTCCTAACTCAAGCTGATGATCTGGTTTTTGATCAACAAATCCCGTACATGCTCCTGTAGACGTTTCTTTTTTGGTGACAACCTGATTTCCTGGTAATGAACCCCCACTCATCCCACGAACCTCAAAAGGATCTGGAAAAAATTTGGGGCTAATACTGACATCACCAAATATGGGTGGTGGTGTTTCGTCAGCAAATGCTACAGTTTTTACTACCGATGCGATCGCAATGCTGGCAATAATAAACGAAACTTTTATTCCCAAATTTCTTAATTTTCTTGGCATTTTCATTAGATGATTTTCTAAAAATTTCTCAGTGTTATTAGTGACACTAATTTTACATACCAAGTTCCTAAAATGAGGGAAATTGCTCAGGTATCGAAAATATAGACGACGAATAGAATCTTGATGCTCTGGTTTGTCATATTCCCTTACTCAGCTATGACGATAGGTGCAAAACTCCTATCTTTTATGTAGGAGATGTCGCACCAATGGCAATTAAATGTGCCGTTTTCATGGTAAAATTACCAACAGTGGAGAGGTAATCAACCATTTTAAAAACCCGATTACTACCTAACATGTAGACGCTGTACCTTGACAACTGAATCTAGAGGGTTCTACTTCATAGTTCTAGTATCGCTTGGAAGTAAGTAAAAGATTCACATTTGGGATGCTCCCCGAAAATGAGCGATAGCGAAATTTTTGCACTCAGGAGAGTGTCAATAAGGAGCCACAAAATGGTCGCCGAAATTCAAGAATTAGAAGCATCGCACTGGGTGAAAACTCGTTCGTCCCTTGATATTGCCGAATCAAGCTTTTTAAGCTGGACAGGTAAGATATACGCTTTTGTTCCCGGTGAAAAACGCACACTCTTATTTAAAATGGTCGGTATGAGTGTGAGCCGATGCATTCCTACAGAAGTAGGTTGCTGGGATTTTACCTCAAGAGAATTGACTTATTACCTCAACCCTGAAACAGAAGAGATTTTGCATAAATGGGATAATCCTTGGACGGGGGAAACAGTCCCAGTTATGCACGTCGCTAATAATCCAGTACAAGGTCATTTTAAAGGCAAGTTTCCAGCGCAGATAGATGGTGAAAGTACAACTTTTGTATTTGATATATTTCCTACTTATCCTAACCCCTTAATAGAAGATGCTAAATTAGCTCAATATACACCTCAGACTACTTATCAAGCAGCAGAGTTATTTAAAATAACCGTTTCCACCACAGATTTATTTAATTCGGAATTAACTTCAGTTTCTCAATTGAGATTAAGTTGGGATCGGATTGGTCAATGGCTACCCTGGATGAAAATGGGCGATCGCTCTGGTTATCTGATCTATAGTGCTTATGGTAGCAAAGTGCAAGGCTTCGATGCATTACCCCAACTGCTCAAAGATGAAATAAATACTCGCGTCCCTTTATACAAAAATGCTCCGAAATCCTTTTTGGATGTCGAAGACATGACTTCTTGGCTATACTTCCAACAACATTTTGCCGCTTATTTAGCTGGTGAAAGATTTCCTCTACCAGCCACAGAAGAAGACTGACAAAAATTTACCAATTTGATATTGGCGCACGGTTGTGCGCCTGTGCAATAATCTCTAAATTACTGCCTTTTCCCATTGGTGAGAACATTAATGGCTCCACCTGCGGCTGCACCATCAACTGCATCACCAAGAACATGTCTAGTATTACCACGAAGAATTGTACCAGTTACTGCACCTGCGGCTGCACCAACTCCTACATCTTGAACCACGTTACGCTTTTGACGGTTTTGGTACTGACGTCGTGTACCATGAACAGCGTTGACAGCCGCACCAGCCGCCGCACCCTTCACAGCATTGTTAACTACAGAACCACGTCCTCTGACAGCGCCAGTTACTACACCAGCACCAGCTCCAATACCGAGGTCTTGTAGTATGTATTCATCAGCAGAAGCAGGTTTAGCAGGGACAAAGCTAGCACCAACTAAACTTGTGGCTAGTAAGCCGGGTAAAAATGCGCGTTTAAAAATCTTGTTCATCTACTTTCCTTCTCAACTAAACATCAGTGATTAAAAATAGTCAAAGTTGAGATAGTTGTGTTTGACCATACTTTTAGTCTAGGCAATTGCAAGTTTTTTTGCATGAAAAATCTTTCTTGATTACCGTACAAAAAAGTGAGGTAATGAAAGATATCAAAATATTATTGCATCTTTTATACTTGCACCTTCTGCCATTTGCCTGAGATTTAGAATGCTTGAATCCACTCTTTGATAGAGTATTCAGTCCAAATTCCGTTTTGCCAGTAGGGGTCATTTTCTACTAATTGGCGTACAGCATCTTCGTTCTCGGCTTCGTAAATACCAAAAACTTTTGTTAAATCTTTGGTGGGACCAATAGTAATTAGGACACCAGATTCTTTTTGTTTTGCTAATCTATCTAAATGGGCTTGACGGTAAGGAGCGCGTTTTTCGAGGACATTTTCACAGTAAATCCCCCACATGATGTATTTTGTCATATTTTGTTTATTTCTAAATATTGTTAGTAGCTAGTGCTTAGTAGATAGTAGGGGCGTAGACGCGGCCCTACAAATCAATTATTAACTTCTCAAAGCAACACCAAATTTTTCAACCAATGTATCACGGACTTTTTGATGCACAGGTTCAACTTCTGCATCAGTGAGGGTGCGATCGCTTGCTCGATAAATTAAGCGGAATGCCAAACTCCGTTGTCCTTGCGGTACGTGTTCACCACGATATTCATCAAACACTTGTACAGATTCGAGTAAATCTTTACCTGCTTTGGTAATTGCTTTTTCAATTTCAGCAACTGTCACCTTTACAGGTGCAAAGAAGGCAATATCTCTGTCTGTCGCTGGATAGGTAGAGTAAGGTTTGAATGTGGGTACGGCTATTTCATCTTGATCTAATGCATCCAATAGCACATCTAAATCTAATTGAAATACGTAAACTGCTTCTGGCAAACTTCTTTCGTGTCGCAGTTGGGGATGTAACTGCCCAAAGATACCAAGTCTGTTACCTCTAGTCCATAAAGAGGCGGTTCTACCTGGATGTAAACGCTCGTCACGGCAATCTGGTTGATATTCTACCTCCAAACTCAGGCGCTGAAATACACTATCTAAGCTGCCTTTGGCTTCATACCAAGTCAGATCTTGTTCGCGTCCACTGCTGATCCACTTACTAGATCTGCGATCGCCTCCCAAAATCCCCGCTATAGCGTCTGCTTCTTGCAATCCGGTTTCTTCTTGCCAGAAAATGCGTCCAATTTCAAAACCGTTGAGCGCCCCATTACCTTGTTCTAAGTTATACACAAAAGCATCTATTAACCCAGATATTAAGTCTGTGCGTAGGGCTGAATACTCTACAAATAAAGGATTTGCCAGCGCTATTTGTCTATCTTCTCCTGACTTGACTAAGGAGTAATGCATTAGTTCTGTCAAACCTTCTGCTCGCAAACATGCACGTAATTGACGCAGTATTTCCACATCAAAAGGCAGATAGCCAGCTTCTGACTTTTCTGGCAGGGTGTCACAGAAACGATTGTAGCCATAGAGGCGGGCAATTTCTTCAACTAAATCAATTTCCCGTTCTAAGTCACGGTAACGGTAGGGCGGTACTGTAACTGTCCATTTGCGCTCACCAGCAGAAGTCAGTTGACATCCTAATGCAGTTAGGGTACGCTCTACATCTTCAGCTTGTAGTTCTGTGGGTTGTTCACCGGAATCAACAGGCCCCAACACCTGATTCACTCGATCTAATCGTAGTTCGATAGAACGTGTCCAAGTCGATGGATCGGGGCGGGTGTCGGAAATTTCTTGAGTCGCAAGATTTCCTTGAGCAAGTTCGGTAATCAAAGTCAGGGCGCGACGTGTGGCTATTTCCAACCCAGCGCTATTTATACCTCGTTCGTATCGAGCTGAAGATTCACTTCTTAAACCCACACTTCGAGAAGAACGGCGAATCGCTACGGAATCAAATAGGGCTGCTTCTAATACCAGGTTTTGTGTACCTGCATGGACTTCGCTGTCTTCGCCACCCATCACACCAGCCAAAGCAACAGGTTTATCGTTGGCGGTAATCAGCAAATTTTGGGTGGTGAGAGTACGAGTTTGTCCGTCTAGAGTTTTGAGGGTTTCTCCAGCATTAGCAAAGCGAACACCAATGGCTAGCTTTTCGCTTACGGCGATGGAAACAAGGCGATCGCGATCAAATGCGTGTAGTGGCTGTCCCCATTCTAACAATACATAGTTGGTAATATCCACTAGATTATTAATTGGTCTGACTCCCGCAGAGCGTAAACGCTGTTGTAACCAATCAGGAGAGGCAGCAATTTTTACCTCTTCAATCACTGTACCAATATAGGCGAGGCAAGCTTGCGTATCAGCTACTTTAATAGCCAAATTTCCTGCACCTTGGGAAACTGAAACTTCACTAGGCTCACGAATAGTTATTTTTGCACCTGTCAGAACTGCAACTTCCCGCGCTATACCTACCATACTTAAAGCATCAGCACGGTTAGCAGTCGCAGTCACATCTAAAATTACATCATCTAAACCCAACAAAGGACGCACATCGCTACCCAATTGCAGATTCTTTTGGGTAAAAATATGAATTCCGTCTACATCACTTGGCAAACCTAGTTCCTTTAAAGAACAAATCATACCACTTGATGGGACACCACGCAGTTTTGCAGGTTTAATTTTTAAATCGATATTTGGTAGATAAGTACCTACTGTTGCAATTGGTACATAAATATCTGCCCGGACATTAGGAGCGCCGCAGACAATATTGAGAGTTTCTCCTGTACCAATATCAACTTGACAAACACTTAATTTATCAGCATTGGGATGGAGTTGGCGCTCAAGCACTCTCCCAATCACAACACCATTTGCCCAAGTGCGGCGATCTTCAATATCTTCTACTTCAAACCCTGCCATTGTCAAAGTTTGAGCTAATTCTTCCGGGTTAAGTTTTACCTCGACTAGTTCCCGCAGCCATTTAAGAGAAATACGCATGGAATGTGTGCTTGTGCGAAATCAGATCTGAAATTCAGAATGTAAAGACTATTTTAGAATTAATCGACGAAGTTCCTCATCCATTAGAGTAATCAATTTTGTTTGACAAGGCTGGTTTTGCTTCCGAGATAAGTAATGCTACTATACAACTATAAAATCATCTTCTACAAATCTAGAATTTACGCAAAACTATACGCCGTAGCAATACTGCTTGATTAAAGATTTTTCGCTACCATTTTGGGCATGTAGAGACGTTGGACTGCAACATCTTTATTCATTATTTTATTTTTAATTGTATGAAATAAAATTAAATTAATTTTAAGTATGCGAATTTAAACTCTATATTTTTTGACTTCTGAATAAAATTATTAAGTAAGTTGGCGGGAATAAACCTAATCATGTTACGAAAAGTAAACAAGCCTAAAACCCTTACTAATGACCAATGACATAGACGCGCCTTCTTCGGCTTCAAGGTAGAGTATAACAAATGACGACTTCAACGAGTTAGCTTTATTTGTGCCGATTTACTTACGTTAAATGCATAAATACCATTTTGAGTAAATCTGCACGAGTAAATGGCTTTGTTAAATATCCCGATGCTCCGACAAATTTGGCTCTGACTTTATCTACAATTCCCTTACTTCCTGTAACCATCACAATCGGAGTCTCTTTAAACATCGAATTATTACGAATGATTCGACATAATTCATAACCATCAATTCCTTCCATATTAAGATCCAATAAAATCAAGTCTGGTTTATGTCTAATTACTGCCATGACTGCTTTTAGTGGATCACTGATGGTAACTACCGAAAAGTTTTCTTCTTCTAAAAAACGGCTAATTTCTCTAAGAAATGTTGGACTATCATCTATAGAAACAATTTTATATTTTTTGCGGATACTGGTAGGAGCAGGATTAGCTTGTTGCAGATTTGGGTTAATGTTAATTGGATTTGTGAATTCTTGTAGTTTTTTTCTTCTTGCTTGAGTAACCTGTGATATTTCTCCAGAAGTGGTTTGAGCTTCTGTACTACTATTTTCTACCGAAGATATGTCTACTAATTCTTGATTATTTAATAAATTTATCTGATTATTTTCTACTACTTGTTCAAAGGTTTTAGGTAGTTTATCAAAGGGCGGATCTGGTTCATGTAATAAAATTGCACCATTTAAGATGTATGGATACAGCGTTTTCAGCACATGGATTTCATCTTGGTTCATAATCACTGACAGATGACGTAGGCTAAAACCTTTCATCCATTCACTAAGATTCTGCTGGATTTCTGGTAAATCTGTTTGTGAACTTAAGGTTTTAACACGCAAGTATGGACGCTGGTACGGTGATGAAATATGCGGTGCGAAAGACTTCCAATCTTGCAATCTGCCTTGACAACGTTCTAGCAGTTTTCCAACATCAAGTCTACAAATAATTGGCATCCGCTCTGGATTTTCTTTTAATTCATAATTACCTTGTTTGATTAATATAAATGATTCGATTACTTCTTTTGCTAATTCTTGAAGTAATACGGCTGCTTGAGTAGGGTTGAGATGTTTTTGACTTACTAGCCAGCAAATAGCCTGATATTCATAAGGTCGTTGATCACTAATAGATTCTTCGGAAATGGAACTATCGACTTCTGTTGACTGAGCATAATAATCTGGTTCAAATAGTAGACGTAATTGAATACGAATTTCACTGTTAAGGGTGGGGATTCGATGACTGAGGCGACGCAAGTGACGTTCTAGTCTATCGAAGGGTTCAATGGAATGGGTAGCAAATATAATTTTGCCTTGATCAAGAAAAATAGACCAGGTAACTGAGTTACTCAGCGCTTGTAAATGAGTACTATCAGAACAGTTGGATAATTGTCTTAACAAACTTAGGGGACGTAGATTTGTAAATGTGCCGTAATTATTCATTTCCTTGGAGAATTTACGGAAAAATAGCAGTTTTTTTGGGCATTCGCATTCTTTGGCAAGTTTTGCATTTTTTTATTTCTAATTTCTTTGCAAAAATATTTTTCGACTTGTCATGTATATCTTACAAGCTATAAAAGCTACTCTCAGGAGAGTTGTTAATTTTTGTATAGGTATTGCAACAAATTTTTGAAGTTTTTGCTTTGAGTTCTGCTGTCTTTTGATAGAGTTTCCATCAACAATGATGAGAATGCTAATAATGTTTAATTACTTTTACCCAAAAAATGAATCTTCTACATGAAATCTTTAAAATATCCCACCAGCTTCAGTTACGCAGTTATTGTATTCTATAAAATATACGTATAAGTTATTTTAAATAAGCTTCTACAGTCAATGCAAAGCCTTAGTAACTTCTCTTTTACAGCACTAACTCTTAAGGAATACTTTTGACAACTTTTATGTAATTTGGGTATTGCTAATTGTTTAATAACTAGTAAACTATCTAAAATCCAAAAGCGTCTAGGTAGTCTTGCAAACCTAGAAACTATATACTTTTGAGAGCAAGGAAAATAGTAGTTTGAAGTTTAATATAACACAAACAGTTATGACCGATACGTTAAGACTTGATGAAGTAGTTGAATTTGCTGAGAACCCAGAACCACGTTGTCCTTGCGTATTACTACTTGATACGTCTGGCTCAATGCAAGGAATGGCAATCAATGCATTAAATGAAGGATTACTGAGCTTTAGGGATGAATTAATTAAAAGTTCCTTGGCTTCCAGAAGAGTAGAGGTAGCAATAGTTACTTTTGATAGTCACATCAACATCGTACAAGACTTCGTGACTGCCGATCAGTTTAATCCACCGATACTAACAGCACAGGGACTAACGAATATGGGTGCTGGTATCCATAAAGCTTTAGACTTAATTCAAGAACGCAAAGCTCAGTATCGTACCAATGGTATTGCTTACTATCGTCCTTGGGTATTCATGATTACTGATGGAGAACCACAAGGTGAAGCAGATAATTTGGTCGATCAGGCCGCAAAACGACTGCAAGCAGATGAAGTTAACAAACGTGTTGCTTTTTTTACGGTAGGTGTGGAAAATGCTAATATGGCACGTTTAAGTCAAATAGCTGTACGTACCCCCCTAAAGCTAACAGGATTAAACTTTGTCGAGCTGTTTGTCTGGTTATCTGCCAGTATGTCAGCGGTTTCTCATTCTCAAGTGGATGAGCAGGTGGCACTACCTCCGATTGGTTGGGGTTCTGTTTGATGTAAGATTGCATATTTTGTACTTACACAGCTGTTGGAATATTTAGAGTGTATGAAAACTTCAACAAGGACACCTCAATGGCGGGTAGTAGCTGCATCAGTATGTGGCACAAGCCATTTTAAAAATAAGCAGCTGTGTCAGGACGCTCACCACTTTGTAATCTTGCCTGAGAATGTCTTGGTGGTGTCAGCAGCTGATGGTGCAGGTTCAGCGATTTTAGGGAAAGTTGGAGCAATGGTTGCAGCAGAAACAGCAGTAGCTACTATCTGTGCTCATCAGCAAGTTTCTCGGCGTACTTTAGTAGATGATGCTTTTGTGCGATCGCTCCTAACTGACGCCATGCTAACCGCCAGAAAAGCAGTAGAAGCAGAAGCTGTTGCTTGTAATAAACAACCCCAAGATTTAGCAAGCACCTTAATCGTTCTAGTTGCCACACCCGAAAATGTAGCAGTAGCTCAGATCGGCGATGGTGTAGCAGTAGCAAAGGATACTCTGGGCAACTTGATTGCCTTAACTATGCCTGATAATGGGGAATACATGAACGAAACCACTTTTTTGGTTTCTCCCACTGCAATGGAAAAAGTACAAGTGAAACTATGGCGTCAGCCAGTCGTCAACATTGGTGTTCTCACTGATGGATTGCAGTTGCTGGCGATGAATATGGCTGTAAGCGCACCTCACAAACCTTTCTTTTTTCCTTTATTCGATTTTGTCGCGAGTGCCGAGGACAAAATCATAGCCAAAGAGCAACTCGTAAAGTTTTTACGCTCAGACAGGATTACCCAACGTACAGACGATGACTTAACGCTGGTGATAGCAGCATTAACTGATTAACTAAAATTAGCAATAGTATTGCTATTTAAAATTACATACACCTTCCCTAACATTAAATATATCATGCAGGTACTACGTTGTCTTCCCAACCAACAAATTTCTCACCTTAACCTCTCTGTCAGTTTAGGACGTGGCGGTGAAGCTTGTATTTACACAGTGCCAACAGATGCGAGTGCAGTCGCCAAGGTTTATCACAAACCATCTGAGGTACAGGCACGAAAACTGGAAGTGATGCTCACTCACCCCCCAGAGAACCCAACGGCTAGTTTAGGACACATTTCCATTGCTTGGCCAACAGAACTTTTGCGAGCAGCAGATGGCAGCGATCGCATCGTTGGCTTTTTAATGCCTCGGATTCGGGGAATGCGTCCGATTATCGACTTTTACAACCCCAGAACCCGGCGACAACATTGTCCTTTATTTAGCTATCAATATCTGCTCCGCACTGCTCGCAACTTAGCAGCAGCCTTTGCAGCTTTACACGCCAGTGGCTATTGTGTAGGTGATGTGAATGAGTCCAATATTCTTGTGAGCGACACAGCCTTAGTTACAGTCGTAGACACAGACTCATTCCAAGTACGCGATCCTGACAATGATTTTGTTTATCGTTGTCCGGTTGGGAAACCAGAATTTACCCCACCAGAACTACAGAATAAAACCTTTGCCAAGTGCGATCGCGCTGTACCCCATGACTTATTCGGTTTAGCAGTCCTCATCTTCCAACTGTTGATGGAAGGTACTCATCCGTTTTCTGGTATCTTCCAAGGTGCAGGTGAACCACCACCCTACGAAGCACGCATCGCAGCGGGTCATTTTACATATAGTCAAAACCGCAGCGTACCTTATGTTCCTACACCAATAGCTCCTCCTTGGAAAATTCTCCACCCCAGCTTGCAGGAACTATTTTTACGTTGTTTTGAAGATGGTCATAGCAACCCTCTGTTGCGTCCTAGCGCTCAAAGTTGGGTATTGGCTTTGGCAGAAGCTGAAGATGCTTTGATAGGCTGTAGCACTAATGCACAACACCGTTACAGCAGCCACCTAGAAATTTGTCCCTGGTGCGAACGTAGTCTTCGATTAGGAGGGCGCGATCCCTTCCCATCTCCACAGGTAATAGCTACAAGAGAACACCTCAAACCTCGTATTTCCACGAGAAGGCGTTCTACCCAAACTCGCCGTTTTCCACAACCCGCAACTGTTTCCTTCCACCAAAATAGCTATTACACTCCCATAGCCCCACGTCAGGTTAGTATTTATAGACGCTCTAATAGGTCTGGATTGTATTCTGTGATTTTTGCCTTGCTTGGTATTGGTACGTTTTTCTATCTGGACTTAACTAAGAATCTAACCAGTAGCTATCTACGCAAAGATTCTTTAGCTCAACAGAGTTTAATTGAATCTCGTGACCATAATCTGAATCTGAGTTTTGCAGATTATTACAAACAAGGTCATGCTGCTTACAAAGTCAAAAATTATGAGCAAGCAATTGAGAACTTTACCTTTGCAATTAAGCGACAACCTGAAAACCCTAAAGCCTATGTAAATCGGGGCAATTCTCACTATAATCTCAAAGATTACGACGCCGCGATCACTGATTATAATCAAGCAATAAAAATCAACCCAAAAGAAGTAAAAGCATATGTCAATCGTGGCAATGTCTATTACATGCAAGCTGAATATAGCACTGACCAAGATAAAAACTATAATTTAGCTCTTGCTGATTTGAATACTGCCCTGCGTTTAAACCCCAACGAAGTAGAAGCTTATATCAGAAGGGGTATTGTTCGCGCTCAAATGGCTAAATATAGCGGAGACTCTCAGGTAGATTATCAACAAGCGATCGCTGATTTTCATGAAGCAATCAATCTTAGTCCATCCAGATCAGAAGCTCACTATCAATTGGGCCTTGTCCGCTATCAAATAGCCCAATATAGTAGCAATTTTGAACAAGAATATACCAAAGCAATTGGTGACTTTAGCAGAGCATTAAATATCAATCCACGATTGTCAAAAGTTTATCTGAAGCGAGGAATTGTTTACCATGAACTTGCTCAATATGGTGGTAACGAATCTCGCACCAATCAGAGTAAATCAGTAAAAGATTTGCAAATGGCTGCTAAAATTTCTCTTGAGCAAGATGATCAAGAAAGTTATCAACAAGCATTAAGCAGTATTTGCATAGTTGTGGAAAATAAATGTGACACTATGTTCCAAAATGCCAGCTTTTCACAACAATCTCGTTAAGAACAACTTAAAAATAACTATCAAATAGCTGCTGATTTGATTTGGAGAGAGCAAAAACTTTTCGACGCAAACGGCAGCTATGATCTAAGTTGTGAAAAAATAATTATTGAAACACGTAGACACTAAGACACCAAAAAATTTCCATTTGCCAGATTTGCACTTTGAAAGGGCTGCTTATAAACAGTTATTATTTTGGCTATATAACCTCTTCAAATAGATATTTATTTGCACTGCTTTATGCTATATATTTTCTGTTTTGATTCTTATTTTATTCAAAAACTTTATTACTCTGATTGCTGCTAGCTTTTCAATTTTTTTACACATATAAGCAGTTAATTTACCTGGTCTTCACACTGTTATAGAAAAATACGGTTAGATTGTATACTGAGAAAAATAACAATAAACAGTGTTTTGTCATAGTGTCAAACATTTGAATCTGCGTATCTATATAAATTTATCTACCTAAAACTTTTAGAGGCTATTGCATGAAAGCAGTGATTTTGGCTGGAGGACTAGGTACACGCATTAGCGAAGAAACCAGTGTCAAACCGAAGCCCATGGTGGAGATTGGTGGTAAACCAATATTGTGGCACATAATGAAAATTTATTCTGCCCATGGAATTAATGATTTTATTATCTGTTGTGGTTATAAAGGATATGTAATTAAAGAATACTTTGCTAATTATTTTTTACACATGTCAGATGTGACGTTTGACATGCGTTTTAATCAAATGAATGTACATTTAGGTAATGCTGAACCTTGGCGTGTCACTCTGGTCAATACAGGTGACAACACCATGACTGGTGGTAGATTAAAGCGAGTCAGAGAACATATCGGGAATGAAAGTTTTTGCTTCACCTATGGTGATGGTGTAAGTAACGTAAATGTCACCGAACTCATTAAATTCCACAAGGAACAAAAAACATTAGGAACACTCACTGCTGTGCAACCACCCGGACGCTTTGGTGCAATTATCTTGGGAGGTGAACAAACCAAAATCAGTAGTTTTCATGAAAAACCTGAAGGAGATGGCGCTTGGATTAATGGCGGCTTTTTTATTTTAGAACCAGAAGTCATCAACTTTATTGCTGATGATTCTACTGTCTGGGAAAAAGAACCATTAGAAAAGCTGGCTGGGATGGAACAGTTGTCTGCTTTTAAACATGACGGTTTTTGGCAACCAATGGATACTCTCAGAGATAAAAATTATTTAGAAGATTTATGGAAAAAGGATAAAGCGCCTTGGAAAGTATGGTAGGGATTCTCAAAACTATATTTATGAGAAACCAATTCATAATTACTTACTGGTGACAGAGGCAATAAAACCGATGTACGATTTTGCAATTATAGGTGGAGGTATTGTTGGTCTTTCCACCGCTATGGCCTTAGGTAAAACCTATCCCAATGCGAAGATTTTAGTTCTGGAAAAGGAAAGTCAATGGGCTTTTCATCAAACTGGCAATAATAGTGGTGTGATTCACTCTGGTATCTACTATAAGCCAGGGAGTTTCAAAGCAAAATTCTGCCGTGATGGTTGCCAGTCAATGGTAGAATTCTGTCAAGAGCATGGGATTGATTATGAAGTTTGTGGTAAGGTAATAGTTGCTACCGATGAAAGCGAATTACCAGGCTTAGAAAATCTGTATAAGCGTGGTTTAGACAATGATATCAAAGTCAAGAGAATTACTCCAGAGGAAGTCAAAGAATTTGAACCTCACGTTACCAGTGTAGGTGGAATTTATGTATATTCAACAGGTATTGCTAATTACAAGCAAGTTTGTCTCAAGTATGCGGAGATAATTACTCAACAAGGAGGAGAATTACAACTCAACACAAAAGTTGAAAAAATAGTTCCCAGTGGTAATCGTCAGGTATTAGAGACAAATAACGGGAGTTTTGAAACTCGTTATGTAGTTAACTGTGCTGGTTTACATAGCGATCGCATTGCTAAATTAGGTAAAGTAGATCCCCAAGCAAAAATTGTACCTTTCCGGGGAGAATACTACGAGCTAGTTCCAGAAAAACGCTCTCTCGTCAAAGGTTTGATCTATCCAGTTCCCAATCCTGACTTTCCCTTCTTAGGCGTTCATTTCACCCGGATGATTGATGGTAGTGTCCACGCTGGACCGAACGCAGTTTTGAGTCTGAAACGGGAAGGTTATAAAAAGACTGACTTTGACTTACGTGATTTTGCTGAAGTAATGACCTATCCTGGCTTTTGGAAGCTAGCAGCTAAACACGCAGACGAAGGAATCAAAGAAATAATTCGTTCCTTTAGTAAAGCAGCCTTTACCAAAAGTTTGCAAAAACTAATTCCAGAAGTGCAATCAGAAGATTTAATTCCTACCCATGCAGGAGTTCGCGCTCAAGCATTGATGAAGGACGGTAAATTGGTAGATGACTTTTTGATTATTCATGGTCAAAATACAGTTCATGTATGCAATGCACCTTCTCCAGCAGCCACTTCCTCTATTGAAATTGGTAAAGCCATAGTTGCTCAAATTCCCCAACCACAGCATCTGCAAACCACAGTCGCCTAACTACAAAATGGATTGTTGGTGTGAGGGTGGAATCAGAGTTAAGGGTGTTGTCCGAGTTACTTGAAATGTCAAGTGAGTTTTGAGGGTTTGTAGTCAGCACTAAGCGTGTTGAGAAATTCGGGTGTACTACTTCGTAAAACTCGTATAGTAGTCCTGACTACAAACTTTATTGACAAACAAGTACTCAAGCAGCTATCAACGAACATATTCCCTACTTCCAAAGAAGCGGTAATAGTGTAATTTGCTCAATTTATGTGTAAACGAAATCAAAATTAATCTATCAACACAAAGGACTTTTAGAAATGAAGATTCTCGTCACAGGAACAGAAGGTTATCTTGGCTCATTATTACCTCCTTTGTTGATTCAAAGAGGTCATGAAGTTATTGGTGTAGATACTGGATTTTATAAAGTAGGTTGGTTATACAACGGTACTGAATTTACAGCTAAAACCCTTAACAAAGATATTCGTCACATTACCTCCGAAGACTTGCAAGGTGTTGAAGCAATAGTCCATATGGCGGAACTGTCTAATGACCCAACTGGACAACTTGCACCTAATATTACATATGATATTAACCACAAAGGTTCAGTCCGTCTTGCGAAACTAGCAAAAGAAGCAGATGTACGTCGATTTGTCTACATGTCTTCTTGTAGTGTTTATGGCGTCGCAACTGAAGGAGACGTCACCGAAGAATCTGCTGTTAATCCTCAGACAGCTTATGCAGAATGTAAAACATTAGTAGAGCGAGATGTCAAACCACTTGCTGATGATGACTTCTCTCCTACCTTTATGCGAAATGCTACTGCTTTTGGTGCTTCTCCGAGAATGCGCTTTGATATTGTTTTAAATAACTTGTCAGGTTTAGCATGGACTACTAAAGAAATCAAAATGACAAGCGATGGTACACCTTGGCGTCCGCTAGTTCATGCGCTAGATATTTGTAAGGCTATTGTCTGCACCCTTGAAGCTCCTCGCGATATTATACACAATCAAATTTTTAATGTCGGCGACACCGCCAATAATTATCGAGTTAGAGAAATTGCTGAAATTATTGCGGATGCTTTTCCTGGATGTCAATTAAGTTTTGGTCAACAAGGATCAGACAACCGTAGTTATCGAGTCTCTTTTGAGAAAATTAATACCATCTTACCCGGCTTTAAGTGTGATTGGAATGCACAACTAGGTGCTAAACAATTATTTGATTTGTTTACCAAAATTGACATGAGTGAGGAAGTCTTCTTATCTAGAGGTTTTACTCGCTTGAAGCAACTAGAATATTTGATTCGTACACAGCAAATTGACAAAGATTTCTTCTGGGCTAAATATTAACTAGATAATTTGATTGGCAAGATACATTTCTTGCAGATTCAGAATTAATTAGCTTTGATGAATCTGCAATTTTGCCAATCATTTTTTTGTATAAATTTCAGACTCGGTGTGTCTCTCAAGAATCGCATGGTAAAGGCTATACCTCATCGATAACAAACAAATATGGATACACTACTGACAATAGCAATTCCTACTTATAACCGTGGACACTTACTTGATCAGCAACTGGCTTGGTTAGCTAAAGCAATTGATGGTTTTGAGTCTGAATGTGAAATAATCGTTTCTGATAACTGTTCAACAGATAATACACAAGAAGTTATTCAGAAATGGTTTCCGAGTTTTCAAAACACTAAATTTCATGCCAATAGAAATAGTGAAAATCTTGGCGTGATGAGGAACATTGCTTATTGTATAGAAACAGCGCAAAGTAAATATATCTGGACAATAGGGGATGACGATCCTATACAGGAAAGAACACTTGCTTACGTAGTCAAAAACATTAAAGAGCATCCAGAGTTATCATTATTAATTCTTAATTTTTCTTGCCGTCATGAACCTACTGGCAATTTAATCTATCAACGTTGCTATCAAATTGAGAATGAACAAGTATGTTCTGATGGTAAGGCTGTGTTTCAACGCTGTATCCAAGAAAATCACTCTGGAGTTGGCTTTATGACTGCACAAGTCTATAGAAAAGATTTGGTACAGCACGCTGTGAAAAAATGGTCAACAGGTGTGAAAAATATGGAGGCACAAGTCTTTTGGACTGCGTATTGCGCTGCTCATGGAAGTGTAAAAATCACCAAAGAAACCTATGTTGAAAGTTCTTTCGGTAGTAGTCACTGGATGCGTGAACCAAAAACACTTCTAAAAATGCAATATATTGATTTACCTTTCCTTTATGTGAAATTAATGGAGGCAGGATACTCTAATTTGTTTTGTCGGAAATTGGTTTTAAAGCATTTTTTAAAAAATAACTGGAGAGTTTTTTTAGGAGCATTGAGAAGATGGCCTGTTCTAGCAATGACTACGATTCTTCCCTATTTAAGCTTAGTCAGTATCTCTGCTGTGGAAGTCGTTATACCTGCTAGAGAAAAAGAAGTGGCAGTCATTAATAATAATGATAATGAATTATGAATAAATTGCTGACTATTAACAATTCGTACATATCTTGTTGAGCTATAGATTAGTAATAAGCTTTGCAAGCCCACGCTATCTAAGGTTTTAAAATTGTACGAATTCGCAAAATTAATTGTTGAATCTGGTGTTTTCAACTAAAAATGCCAGATTTATCAGAACGTGTTTGATTGACTTAAGAAAAAAATAACTTTTAAGTTTGAAGAAATAAAAATCATGACAAAACTTCTATAATCTAGTTAGTCCTCTGAGTTTTATTTTATGAAAATCCTACAGATTAATTTGAGTGATCATGCCATAACAGGAGGAGCTGGAATTTCCATGTACCGACTCCACAGTGGTATGATAAAAAATGGTTTTGAATCAAAGATATTATGCTTGTTTAAACAGCTAGGAACTTCAGAAACTATTAAGTTAGAACGTTCTCTGCCAACAAGAATTATTGAAACTATTTTGATGAAACTTGAATTTGAACTTGGATTAAATGAAGTTTCTAGAGTATTTACTACTCTCGATATGAAAAAAGATTTTGCTTATTGCGAAGCAGATGTAATTACATTACATTGCATTCATGATAAGTTTATCAGCTATCTCTCATTTCCTGATATAACTAAAGAAAAGCCCATCGTTTATTACATGCATGATATGTGGGCATTCACTGGACATTGTCACTACAGCTATGAGTGCGATCGCTGGAAAATTGGCTGCGGTCAATGTCCAGATCTTGAAGTTCCAGGTTACATAAAAAGAGATAACACCCGTTTGGAATGGAAGCTGAAAGATTGGGTTTACAAGCATTCAAATTTCCACATTGCGGTTCCTAGTAAATGGATGTACAGTCTTGCTCAGGAAAGTATGCTTAACCGCTTTCCTCTTCATCATATTCCCTATGGGCTTGATACTGAAGTTTATCATCCGATCAATTCAGAACATTGTCGTTCTGTATTAGGAATTCCCAACAAGAAAAAAGTTTTAATGTTCAACGCACTTAGTGTCAAAGACAATCGCAAGGGTGGTGATTTACTTTTAAAGGCTCTAGAAAAGCTACCAGAATCTTTAAAGTCTGAAATTTTGCTTTTGACAATTGGTGGGGGTGACGGATTCTCTCAAAATATTGGCATACAAACTATTAACATGGGTTTTATCTCTAGCGAAAGTTTTAAAGCTATTCTTTATTCTGTGGCTGATTTGTTTGTTTGTCCAACTCGCGCTGACAATTCGCCTTTAGTTTTGTATGAAAGCATGGCTTGTGGTACTCCAATGGTCAGCTTCAATGTTGGTGGTGTTCCTGATTTAGTTCGCCCTGGGATCACAGGACTTCTTGCAGAAGCTGAGAATGTGGAAGAACTTACCAATTGCATTGTACAGTTGTTGGAAGATAACAATCTCCGAAGTTCTATGAGTCAACAATGTCGCCAAATAGCAGTCGAGGAATATTCTTTAGATTTATATGTCAAAAAATTCATAAATTTATATAATCAGGTGCTGGAAACAGATATGATTATTTCTGAAAAACAAACTTGTATGTCAGTAAATACCAACTAATTTTCTGACGGAAAATTTTTTATTTCTCGTCCTAAATATTGATTTAAGGAGGTTAATCATGATTTTCACCAAAACAGAACTGAAAGACGCATACATTATTGATTTAGAAGAAAAGCATGATCATCGTGGTTTTTTTGCTCGTACTTTCTGTGCTCAAGAATTTGAAGCACATGGTTTAAAGCCAACTGTTGCTCAATGCAATCTTTCTTTCAATCATAAAAAGGGAACCTTGCGGGGAATGCATTATCAAGTTCCCCCAGCCGCAGAAACAAAGTTAATTCGTTGTATTCAAGGCGCTATCTATGATGTCATTATTGATATGCGTCCCGAATCTCCCACATTTTTACAACATTTTGGTGTAGAACTAAGCGCCGAAAATCATCGAGCTTTATATGTACCAGAAATGTTTGCTCATGGGTATCAAGCACTCACCGATAGAGCAGAAGTCACATATCAAGTTGGTGAGTTCTACACTCCAGGTTATGAAAGAGGTCTACGCTATAACGATCCTTTCTTTAACATCAAATGGCCTTTAGAAGTGACAGAAATTTCTGAAAAAGATTTGAATTGGCCTTTAATGTCAATGATGACTGTTGGTGGTTCTAAATAACAAAAATTATATTTGGTGTGGATTCAAAGTAGGAGAAAAATCATTTTTTACCTATCGATCACCGACACACACAGATAGATACAGATAGATTTCGCGTATGTATTTAAAAGATAACAAAGTAGGAGTTGTAGGTAAATGATTATTGTTGATAGCGCTTTAGCTGCTCGTGCGGAAGCAGGCAACCCCGTAAAAGTCGGTATGATTGGTGCAGGCTTTATGGGTCGCGGAATTGCTAATCAAATTGCTAACTCTGTTCCTGGTATGGAGTTAGTAGCGATTTCTAACCGCAATGTTGATGCAGCAAAACGAGCTTATTCAGAAGCGGGGATTGAAAATTTTCAAGTCGCGAAGACTGTGACTGAATTAGAAGCTGCGATCGCCAGTGGGGGTTATGCTGTCACCGAAGATGCGATGTTACTTTGCCGTGCAGAAGGGATTGATGCCTTAATAGAAGTTACTGGTGCTGTGGAATTTGGCGCTCATGTGATCACCGAAGCGATCGCCCATCGCAAGCACGTGATTATGATGAATGCTGAACTTGATGGCACCATCGGTTCTATTTTGAAAGTGTACGCTGACAAAGCTGGTGTGATTCTTTCCGCCTGCGATGGTGATCAGCCAGGGGTACAAATGAACCTCTACCGCTTTGTGAAAAGTATTGGTTTAACTCCTCTATTGTGTGGTAATATTAAAGGTTTACAAGATCCATATCGTAATCCCACCACCCAAGAAGCATTTGCCAAGCGCTGGGGACAAAAAGCGCATATGGTCACTAGCTTCGCCGACGGTACAAAAATTTCTTTCGAGCAGGCGATCGTTGCCAATGGTACAGGTATGAAGATTGCCAAGCGGGGAATGCTGGGATATGACTTTAATGGTCACGTTGATGAAATGACCAAAATGTATGACGTTGACCAACTTAAAGAACTCGGCGGTATTGTAGATTATGTAGTTGGTGCTAAACCAGGACCAGGAGTATTTGTCTTTGGTACTCACGATGATCCCAAGCAACAACATTACCTCAATTTGTACAAGTTAGGTGAAGGGCCACTGTATAGCTTTTATACTCCTTACCACCTCTGCCATTTTGAAGTGCCATTATCAGTGGCTCGCGCAGTTCTATTCCAAGATTGTGTGTTGACTCCCTTGGATGCTCCCATTGTTGATGTTGTCACCACTGCCAAAATTGACTTGAAAGCAGGAGAAACTTTGGATGGCATTGGCTACTACATGACCTACGGACAGTGTGAAAACTCTAACATAGTCCAAGAGCAAAATCTCTTGCCAATGGGTTTAGCTGAAGGGTGTCGTCTGAAACGAGATATTTCTAAGGATCAAGTTCTTACCTACGATGATGTGGAACTACCAGATGGTAGACTTTGCGATCAACTCAGAGCTGAACAAAACGCTTATTTCGCTTCTTCTAAAACCTTGACAGCTGTTGGGTAATTATGTCAAGTACCATATAGGTATAGCACCGCTATTTTTTAGTGAAGGGAGAAAGCGATAGATATTTATCCTTTCTCCCTTCGCCTTTAACCTTTTCAAAAAATTAATTTACTATAGGCTGAATAAAGGTATGAGTAACTAGTTTTTTTATATACTCGCTGTCTTAATTAAAAAAGTGGTATATTGAATATTTATTGGATTCTTCGCAACAAGTATAAATTTAGACATTGTTGATATGAAAAATCACTAACTGATAACTGACTGTTGTACTCAAAATGCGAGGTGAGCTAAACTTGCCTAATTTTACCCATAAGAATGAATATGTTTTAATTTTCTCCTGTGGTTCGGTTCAAGAGAAAAGACTGATCTCATTTGCCGCTTTGCGATCGCATAACTATATGGGCGTTTCAAAATTTTACCACTTATCGAGTACTTGATGAGATTTCTTAAATTTACAGTTTAATGAAATATCTGCGAAAATAATAAAAATTTATAATGAACGCATGTATCCTTAGTGAATACGCTATTCAGGATAGTGTAAATTGGGGTATCTCGTAATTACTTGCTTCCAAAAATTAAATTTTTCGTAAACGAGATCATATATTACTAAACTTTTGCTCTATTTTCAAGGAAAATTTTGATATGAGCGCGTTAAAAACGCTAAAAACGCTAATTAATAAATCACTGATGCCAAATATTAACAAATTACCACTCAGGTTAGTTGACAAATCAGCAATAAACTTATTGAAAAATTTATCGAATTGCTCAATAAGTAACAATACAGGTAAAAACCATCATATATCTTTATTTTGTAGACAAGTAGGATGGGTCTATTGTTTGGATTCAGAGATTAAGTCATACAAACCCTTAACAAACCAATAGCTTATTGTTTGTGCAGTCTGCAACACTTCATCATAAATTTACAAAAATCGGAATTCACAGAGAAGTTTTTGAAAAATTAAAAAATATTTCAGGATTTTCCTGTTTACAGATTGTATTAAAGACGTGTCTATAAACAACAAAGCGTGAGTATGGTGTTAATAATTAATTTTTTGATTACTGCCGTTATATAGAGTCAATTTACAAAGAATTATGAAAGTAGCTTTAGTACATGATTACTTAACCCAGCGAGGCGGCGCCGAAAGAGTCTTTGAATTGCTTTGTAAACGCTACCCTCAAGCAGATATATATACCTCTTTGTATGACCCCCAGCAAACAATCGACTTGGGTGAACGGATTGTCAACACAACTTTTTTGCAAAATATTCCTGGTGCTGCAAAATATTTTCGCCTGATGGCCCCTTTTTATTTTCCAGCCTTTCGTGCTTTAGACTTACAGGAATATGATTTGATTATTAGCAGTAGCACAAGTTTTGCTAAAGCAGTACGGAAAAATCCTTCAGCCAAGCATATTTGCTTTTGTCATAACATTACTCGGTTTTTATGGGATACAGAAACATATTTACGAGAGTACGGAGATTATAGATATTTTGCTCCTCTAATCGAGCAAGTGTTTCAAGTGATGAGAAAGGTAGATCTTGCATATGCACAAGAACCAGACCTTTACATAGCAAATTCCAGCGTTGTAGCTCGTCGTATTCAAACTACTTACGGTAAAAAAGCTATTGTTATTAATTATCCTATTGATACTAGTAAGTTTGTTTTCACAAAATCTAAAGAAGATTATTATCTAGCTTCGGCTCGGATGATTAGCTACAAACGTCTTGATATAATAGTGGAAGCTTTTAATTGGCTGGGATGGCGATTATTAATATCAGGGAATGGTCCAGAGCGAGAACGATTACAATCAAAAGCTCTTAGCAATGTAGAGTTTCTCGGACACGTCACAGATAGCCAACGTACGCAATTATTCGCTAAAGCTAAATCTATCATAGTAGCCGCTCTAGAAGACTATGGATTAGTTCCAGTAGAGGCTAATGCTAGTGGAACACCAGTAATTGCCTATGGGGCAGGTGGAGTATTGGATACTCAAATACCCGGAAAAACTGGAGTGTTTTTTAAAAGGCAAACACCTGAATCTCTTCAAGCAGCTCTACTAGAAGCCAAAGCAATTCATTGGGATTACGAAGATATCCGTAATCATGCAGTGGCAAACTTTTCAGAGGAAGCTTTCTTTAGTAAAGTTGAGCAAGTTGTTGATCAAGCTTGTAATTTAAACAGTTCACTAGTTTGACTTGTTAGCTGAGGAATAGTAAACGTGATTCAATCCAGTCTGAGTCCCCATGTAAATCCAGTTAATGAAACAGAACCGGGTTATGGGCAAATTTTCGCGGTTCTCATCCGCAGACTTCCTTGGTTTTTAGTAGTATTTGTCACCTGTATTGCTGGTGCAGCTTTAATCACGAAAAGAACACCACCAACATACAAAAGCTCAATGCAGCTGTTAGTAGAACCTAACTACAAACAAAATACACAAGAAGCAACAACAGGAGGCAATTTTACTGATTCCAACGTTGTTGTTGATACTGCTACTCAGCTTAATATTATGCAGAGTTCGGCGCTTATTCAAAAAGCAGTTGATAAACTCAAGGCTGAGTACCCAGATATAACAACCGATCAGATTCAGAGAGCTTTGGTATTAAATCAATTAAGAACAAAAGAAGACAATCTTGCTACCAATATATTTCAAGCTGATTATACCGATACAGATCCAAATAAAACAGAAAGAGTTCTAAATGCAATCAGACAAGTATATTTGGAATATAACAGACAGCAACAAGCCGAGCGTTTAAGAAAAGGTCTAAGAGTTGTACAGCAACAGTTAAGAGACACTCTAGAAGAAGTAAATAAAGCAGAAGCAAACTTGCAGCGCTTCCGCAGAAATCAAAATTTAATTGACCCAGAAGCACAGGCAAAATCTCTAGAAGACAATTTAAATGCTATTCTTCAAGATCGACGTACAACTCGCGCTCAATATGAAGAGGCTAGAGCTCGTTACGCATCTTTGCAACAACAGTTGCAGAGTACTCCACAGAATGCTCTTGTAGAAGCGCGTCTGAGTCAGTCTACCCGTTACCAAGGACTACTCAACGAAATTCAAAAAACACAATTGGCTTTAGCGCAGGAACGTTTACGTTTCACCGATCAAGCTCCCAGTGTGATTAAGCTAGTAGAACAACTCCAAAAACAGAAGGAGCTATTGCAACAAGAAGCAGGAAACACTTTGGGAGGACAACAGAGTAATGTCAACTCCCCAGGAGGTGGTCTCCTCAACCAAGGACAGCAGAGTCAAATTGACCTTACCCTTGCTAGTCAGTTAGTAGAAACTCAAACAAATTTACTAGCTTTGGCAGCTCGTGACCAAAGTTTAGCTAACAAGGAACAACAAGTACGCGATGAACTCAAAAGCTTCCCTGCTAAGTTAGCTGAGTATAGTCGCTTACAACCACAAATCCAACTTGGTCGTGAAAGATTGCAAGAACTGCTAAAAGCACAACAACAGTTACAGCAAGAGCTTGATAAAGGAGGATTTAACTGGGAGGTAGTGGAGCCGCCTCGTAAGGGTATTTTTATGGGTCCCGACCTCAAACAAAATCTGATGCTGGGTGCAGTTGTTGGGCTGATGTTAGGAGGTGTTGCTGCTTTTATTCGTGACGCATCTGATGATTCTGTTCATACGACTGCTGAATTAGAAAGGCAGACTTCTTTACCTGTATTGGGAAGCACTCCCAAATTACCACCTGCCAAAACTAGAGAATCAGTCTTCAAATTACCATTTGGAAAGCCAGAGGTGCTTGCACCTTGGACAATTCAAGTTTTGCAATCTCCTCCACGTTGGGAATCGCTGGATCTGATTTATAAGAATATTGAACTTTTAAATTCAGTTTCTACCTTCAAATCTTTAATGGTCACTTCAGCATTACCTGATGAAGGTAAGTCAGGTTTGGCTTTAGGTTTAGCAATGAGTGCTGCTCGTTTACACAAACGAGTGTTACTCATTGATGCTAACTTACGCTCTCCCAACTTGCACAAACAACTCAATCTTCCCAACGAACAAGGACTTTCTACTTTATTGGTGAGTGAGTCTACTTTACCCAATCAAATTAGTATTCCTTCGGCAGGTTCATCCTACATAGATATTTTGACGGCAGGACCCGCACCAGCTGATCCAGCTAATTTGTTGAGTTCCCCTCGCATGGAAGAACTGATGGCTGCTTTTGAAGAGAGTTATGATTTGGTAATAGTAGATGCTCCTCCAGTTCTTGGCTTAGTTGATGCCCTACTCACAGCTTCAGCTTGTCGAAGTGTGATCATGGTAGCTAGCATTGGTAGAGTGACAAGGACTCAACTGGCACAAGCTACAGCTATGCTCAGTAGATTAAATCTAATTGGTGTTGTGGCAAATGGAGTATCAGATTCTGGTAGTACTTATGTACCTTATGCGAAACAACACTCACTAGCATTGCAAAGAGCAATGGAAGAATAAAGTCAATTAGAGAAACAAAGATAAAAGTTAGCGCTACTCCGATGAAAGTAGCGCTAACTTTTTGTATAAAATAATACAATCAACTTGGCTTGTAAAAATCTATCCATATCTGTCTACAAATAGGCAAAGAGAATGCAGATGGAACGAATCGCGGTTTATGTTCTGCCTATATCAAACTTCAAAAGACTTACCGATTGCTCAGTTTGGCATGATGTTCGCAGTTACAGACATATACCTAACCTAAATATGGCTAAATATTATCAAGCAGTTACCAACCCCATACCCTTAAAACCTTTTTCCCAAAGCCAAAAGTTTAAACGAGCCTTTGATCCAAGCTAAAAAAATTCTACATTCTTTGGCTGAAATTATATTTGCTCGTAATAATTAAATTTCTGTGAATTTCCCAATATATGTAAACCAAAAATCATTTCTAGGTATTACAGCAGAGGAAATTCATAGTAACTTAATATTTTTTTGTAAAAAACGCAAGCTCCTTAAAGAGTGAATAAAGAATTTATTTGAACGACCGCTATTTTTACTGATTCTTATATCCTAGATATTGAAGCACATTAACTCAAAAAATCAAAGTACAAAATGAGAAAAACATCAAAATAAAAATCTAACTAGTTTTTAGATATATCTAACAAAAGAACAAATATCTCTAAAGTTATTATAAATATCACTCTCTTCAGTCAGGAATTTAATAAACAAGATGTGTAGATACTTATACGATAATTTATCAATTTATCTTGTTTACTAAAATCACACTCAAGTTTGGCTCTAAAACAACAAAGTAAAGAAGATCAGATTCTTTGGCGTAAAAGCTTTTGATATCAGATTAGGAATCTACCATACTTATAAGTATAAAACATATGATTACTTCAATAATCTCAACACTAGACAACTGCTACACTACAACTCAACAACACAAAGGCGATCACCACCCATACTGCACACTTGTATGGCGGCGAGATCAGTTGTTAGTCAAGCCTCTAGGAAAAGTAAAGCAACCCTATCTGCCTGTATTAGATAATGAGCAATCATTAGCAGAGTGCTTGAAACGTTCTTCAGTAAAGTTAGTTCGTATCGATCCAAAACTAGGTGAAGCGAAGCTAAATTTTTGGGCGAATGCCTGTGAACAAGCATCAAAGCCTATATACTTACGCGTAAACTCTAGCAAAAAGTACCATACATCAGAAAGTACTTTCTCGAAAGTCTTAAGAGGACTGATAGATTGGATTGTAGCCTTATTGTTGTTGTTAGTTACAAGTCCAGTCGCATTTGTATTAGCATTGTCAATGCATTTATCTTCCTCTGAACCTGTTTTACACAGAGAGTGGCATGTTGGCGAACGAGGCAAGTTATTTCGGGGATTTAAATTTCGTACCACGTCAGTGAGTAGAAAAACAGGATTGCACAATCTGCCATTGCTACTAAATGTAGTGCGAGGTGAAATGAGCTTATCAGGACCCCGTTGCTGGACATTGACAGAAGCACTAGAATTAAGCGCTAAAGAACAACAACAGCTAAATCAACTACCTGGAGTTGTGGGTTCATGGCAGATAGAAGAAGCAGAGTCTAATCAGTTGATTCTGGATTCGGCAAATAGCTTCGAGATGTAATATTTACATATTTGCTGGTCTATGTAGAGTAGGATGATTACATCCTACTCATTCATTACTACATATAAAACAGGGGTCAACGACCCAAAATTAAGTCGCTGATGTTCTCCAGCCCAAGGTTTTATGAAAACTATCATATAACCGATAATTCCGAGCATGATACAACAAAGCGGATAAATCCTGGGACTCAATTGCGTTTTCTAAAATCTAAAATTGTTTGACCCTGTTTTTTATTTATGACTTGCTTGATACTTGCTTTATGCTATCTTGCTAACACTCCAGAAGTTGTATAAAAAATAACTATGCCCCGAAAAATATCTCTACTTACCCGTAGATTACTGCAAGCTACTAGTTTTTGGAAAAACAACAGCTTCATTTTAAGAGAGTTTAAGCACTTTCGACGGCTGGTAATTGCTGCTTTGGTATTCTCGTTTTTAGCGGCAACTTTTGAGGGTTTCGGTTTAGGTTTTTTACTTGCTTTTTTACAAAGTTTAACAAGCCCAGATGCCGAGCCTGTAAGAACAGGGATTCAATGGTTTGATGTCTCGATTTTAGGGGTTAACACCTCTGCTACTGAACGATTATATAGAATATCCGCTCTCATTATCTTCACTACTTTCATACGTATATCTCTTAGCTATACTGCTCAGGTTTTCAACCAGTTTTGTGAAGTCCATTTGGCGGATAATTTATGTAAACGCATTTTTGAACAATTACAAGCTCAAAGCTTAGTTTATTTTGCCAAAAAGCGATCAGGTGAATTAATTGATGTTCTCACAACTGAAATTTTAAGGGTCAGGCAAATTTTTGGAGGTTTAGCTTTCCTGACCACTAGAACTTTAACTTTACTTATTTATTCTATATCACTATTTGTCTTATCATGGCAGCTAACAATAGTTTCATTTTTATTATTTAGTCTTGTAGCTGTTGGTATTTCCACACTAAATAAACGAATTAGAGAAATTAGTTTTGGTATTTCTATCGCTAACGGTAAATTCACTTCAACAGCTTTAGAGTTTATTAATGGTGTCCGCACAGTCCAAGCATCTTCGACTCAAGACTTTGAGCGGAAAAGATTTTATCAATCTAGTGAAAGTGTCGTCCAAGCATGGAAAAAGAACTTTTTAATTTCTAATATTCCTAAACCTGCTGCGGAAGCTTCATCGACAATGATCATGATTGGCATGATTATTTTTGTCACTACTAGTGAATTCATGCAGATCGGTGAATTATTGACTTTCTTCTTTGTGCTGTTTCGGATTATTCCAATTATTCAGGATCTCAATGGCACAACAGCATTTATCAGTAGTCAAGGAGGAGCAATAGATAATATTCAAAATTTACTGAAACCTGATGATAAAGTTTACTTTCAAAATGGCAAAATTGAGTTTCGAGAATTACAAAGAGCAATTGATATAGTATCTGTAGATTTTGGCTACGATCGCGAAAGTTTAGTATTGCATAACGTCACCCTTTCTATAGAAAAAGGCAAAATGACAGCACTGGTTGGATCTACAGGTGCTGGAAAATCAACTCTAGCTGATTTGATCCCTCGCTTTCACGATCCCACAGAAGGAAAGATTTTGGTAGACGGAGTTGATGTTCGAGAATTTGAGATTGATTCTTGGCGGCGAAAAATGGCTGTAGTCAGTCAAGATACATTTATTTTTAACACCTCTATTCGTAACAATATTGCCTACGGTACACCAGGGGTAACTCAAGCAGAAATTCGAGAAGCTGCACGTTTAGCCAATGCACTTGAATTTATAGAAGAAATGCCCGAAGGTTTTGATACAGTATTAGGCGATCGCGGTGTACGATTATCTGGAGGACAAAGACAGAGAATTGCCATTGCCAGAGCTTTATTACGCAATCCTCAAATTCTGATCTTAGATGAAGCCACAAGTGCTTTAGATTCCGTCACCGAGAAGTTGATTCAGGAATCTCTGGAAAAACTTTCTGTTGGTAGAACAGTGATTGCGATCGCTCACCGTCTTTCAACAATTGCCAAAGCAGATAAAGTCGTTGTGCTAGAACACGGTCGTGTTGTAGAACAAGGCAATTATCAAGATTTGCTAGAACAACGTGGCAAACTCTGGAAATATCATCAGGCGCAATACGAATCTAATCAGGGAACTTCTACTAGTTAGTTTTGATCTGCCTCATTATACATGAGGCTTAAAATCGAAACTAAGTGTTGATTGTTTAAAATCAGCCGCAATCCTACTAAAAAGGTTGCGGACAATTTAACTAACTTATAAACCTTTAACTCTCAAATTTATACAACTAAAATGTTAGTCTCCGTAATTATTTCTAACTATAACTATGCTCGCTACCTACCTGCGGCAATAGAGTCGGTTTTGGCACAGACTTATAAAAACTTTGAAATCATTGTTGTCGATGACGGTTCCCAAGACAACAGTCGTGATGTAATTAACCAATACGAAGAGCGATCGCCAGATCGAGTCAAAGGTATTTTTCAAGCCAACCAAGGACAAGGTGCTGCATTTAACACTGGATTTGCTGCTGCCACTGGTGATATCATAGCCTTTTTGGATGCTGACGATGTTTGGAAGCCCAATAAATTACAACGCATTGTTGAGGTATTCCAGGACTCAAATACAGTCGGTGTCATGCATCTATTAGAAAGTATTGATGCCGAAGATAAATTATTAGACAAAAATTACACACGTGGGCGAGTTCCCAATATAGAATTAGCAAAATTGATCCTAGATACAGGAAACTCTTGGTGCTATCCTCCCACTTCTGCCTTAGCTTACCGTCGCATTGCCTTAACAAAAGTCATGCCAATTGACACAAAAACTTGGCGATTATGGGCTGATGGCTGTTTGATCTATTGCACTGCCTTTTTAGGTAATATTAAATACCTTAAAGAAGTATTGGGCAGTTATCGCTTACATGGTAAAAATTATCACGCCAGTAAGCTAACTCAGACATTCACCAATGAAGACCACGCAAGTTGGCAAGCTGCAATGGAAACAACTAATCAAGGAGTCAATGCCTTTTTAGAGCGTATAAATTATCCTGCTAGAGTCAATTTGATGCGGAACCTTGACTACCGACGTACTATTTATTACTGGCAAGGCAAATGGAACGTTGTAGAAATGCTACTAATTATAGGTATCATTTTACGCTATCCTTTTTACAATTTCCAAGAACGGGTATACTTTCTGTTTAGATTCATAGTCAAGAGTATAGACTTTTTAGTTCGTCCGAAGTCACCGTTAGAAAAAGCTTCAATTTAGGATTATGTAAGATACATTTTGATATTCCAGGTGTAACTACTACTCCACCACACAAAATATACTTAGTTTGTAGTAAGTGGCTTTAGCCCTTAAATTAGCTATTTAGAAAAGGCTAAGGGTTTTAGGCTTGTTTACTTTTCGTAACATGGTTAGGTTTATTCCCGCCAACTTACTTAGCTATTTACTGAATAAAGAGGTGAGGACGGCTTCTCGCTTATTCTTATTAGATAGTGCATTATCTTTATTACGAAAAACCACAACTACTAGTTAATTTATATACATCATTCCAAATCATGAATATAAATTCTCAATCAGAAACACCTTTAGTCAGCATTATTACACCTACTTACAATCGTCCAGACTACTTAAAACAAGCTTTGATGAGTGCTACTCGTCAAAGCTACCAAAATATAGAAATTATTGTTTCTGACAATTGCAGTCCGGAAAACCCCCAAGCGATTGTGGAATCTTTTAATGACCCACGTATTCGTTTCTCACGCAATCAAACCAACTTAGGTATGCTCCCTAACACCATCAAAGCTTTTCAAATGGCACGGGGAAAGTACGTTGCGGCTTTGCTTGATGATGATTTATGGGAAGAAAACTTTTTAGAAAAGCTTGTTCCCCCATTAGAAGCAAATCCGAATTTAGTACTCGCTTTTTGTGATCATTCCGTCATTAATGCCGATGGCACAATTGATGATTACCTAACAGAATACTGTTCTCAATTATTTAAACGGGCAAATTTACCCGAAGGTATTTATCAACCTTTTTACAAAATTGGGCTGGTGGATCAAGCCATAGCCTCTGCAATGGCTGCCGTAATTCGTAATGATGCCATAGATTGGGATAGTATTCCTTCAGAAGTTGGTGGTTCATGGGATGTTTATTTAACTTATTTGTGTTGTCGTACAGGAATGGGAGCCTATTATTGTCCTCAAAAATTAACTAGATATCGTAGGCATGACCAAACGGAAACAGTGCAAAGCGGTAGGCTTAATTACCAAGCAAAAATCCGTAAATCTGAGGCAGATATATTTTGCTTAGAGAGATTTATGGAAGATGAAAATCTCCAAGACTTTAAAATCTATTTTCAACAGCAATGGGTAAAAGTCAGCACAAGTTTAGGAATTGGCTTAATGCGAGCTGAACAAACTAAACAAGCACGTCCTTATCTTTGGCGTTCTTTACGTCAACAGTTTAATTTACGGACTATAGCAGCCTTAATGGTGAGTTTTACTCCTCCAAAAATAGCCGCTAAGTTTTAAAAGACAGAAATATTTAAAGTTATATCCCCACGGGCTTTTCGCCCACGAGGGAATGAAATATCATAGACGCGCAAGTGGCTATCTTCGGTAGGCGCGTTAGCGACTTCTGGTAAGTAGCCACTCCGTGTCTACCGTAAGGTACACAGATCAACACAGATGGGTTATGGGTTTACTACTAAGTTTATCCCCAAACGCGAGTGCGTCTGCGTAAAGAGAATCCCAATCCCTAATCTCCGATCCCCGTTAAGAGTTCCCTATTCTCAAGTCAGAGGTAAAAATAAATGCGAATTTCCGCTTGTATCACAACTAGAAATCGTACAGAATCATTAGATATTTGCCTAAAGGCACTTTGGAATTCTCAAGTAAAACCCCACACGGTAGTTGTTTCTGATGATTCCAGTGATCCACAAGTACAGCAGGCAAATTGCCAAGTTGTCCAGAAATATCCAAGTACAACTTACATTCAAGGGCCTCGTCGTGGTGTTTGTGCCAACCGTAACAATGCAGTAAATGCAATTCCAGAATCTGAAACTGATTTTGTAGCTTTTGTTGATGATGATATTTGTGTACAGCCAGACTTTTTTAGTGTGGCAATAGAAAGATATTCACAAATGCCTATTCAGGACAGAAATCAGACTATCCTCACAGGCACTAGCAAAAACGAATACGCTCACTTTGTACCAGCTAGACTCACATTCCAAGGACATTTTTCACCTTCTGATGATACTCCTCAAACTGTAGTTATTCACGCTACTGTCTTCCCAAGACAATTTTTGACCCAAGAACAATGGGATGAAAATATTTTTTTTGGTTATGAAGATGCTGAACTTGCTCTCAGGGCAATTAAGCGTAGTTACAAGATTTTATATTGCCCAGAATTAAAAGCTGATATTAACCCAGTAAACAGCGTGTTGGCAACTGGCACATCTGATCTTGATATTGGTGGCTTGAATTATTATGACTTAAATATTGAAGCGGCTCGCCTTTACATTGGTATCAAACGCTATAAGGACTTGTTCCCTAATCCTTTAAAATTGATCGCTTTTCTGCTCATATACTTTTTACAAATGTCAAGATACTTACTTAGAAACAAAGCTATCCAAGCTTGGCCGGAAATTATTCGACGTTCTCGTATCCAAAGGTTATTACTGCCATCTGGAATTTGAGAATTAAGCAGAAAATTGATTTTAGAGGATAGTTAGTGAACGTGAAACTTTGCATTGTTACCCACAATGTTGTCAAAGGAAATGGTCAGGGTAGAGTAAACTATGAAGTTGCTTGGGAAGCAATTCGTCGGGGTTATGATGTTATCTTGTTAGCCAGCCAAGTGGCTTCAGAGTTACAGCAGCATAGCCAAGTGAGATGGATTTATATTCCAGTCAAAGGCTGGCCGACAGAAATTCTTCGCAACATGATTTTCTCCTGGCGGAGCAGTAATTGGCTGCGTCAACACCGATCTGAGTTTGATGTGGTCAAAGCCAATGGTGCAATTACAACAGCACCAACTAATGTGAATGCAGTGCATTTTGTTCATAGTTCTTGGTTGAAATTCTCTGCTATTGGGGCTATGCCTAAGTCAGTGAAGAATGTACTAAATCCACGGGGAGTTTTATATGATTTTTACCAATGGCTGTATACATCTATGAATGCTCGTTGGGAAAAATCAGCTTTTGAGCAAGCACAGGTAGTTGTAGCTGTTTCTGATAAAGTAGGAAAAGATTTATTGGAAATTGGTGTACCACCAGAACGGTTGCAAGTAATTTTTAATGGCGTTGATCTACAAGAATTTTCGCCCGGAGTCAGCGATCGCTCACTATGGAAACTTCCCCAAGATGTACCCCTGGCGCTGTTTGCGGGAGATATTAGAATTCCGCGCAAAAATTTGGATACGGTTTTACATGCCTTAATAAAAGTGCCGGATTTACATTTGGCAGTTGCGGGAATTACTGAAGGTAGCCCCTATTTACAACTAGCTGCATCCTTGGGGTTAAATGAGCGAGTACATTTTCTGGGACTTTGCCATGATGTCCCACAGTTAATGAAAGCCGTAGACTTTTTGGTATTTCCTTCTCGCTATGATCCTTTTGGGCTAGTGGTGATTGAGGCTATGGCTTGTGGTTTACCTGTAATTACTGCTGTGACTACTGGTGCAGCAGAGTTAGTGAAGCCAGAAGCGGGGATTGTGCTGTCAGATCCTAATGATACCGAAGCTTTAGCGCAGGCATTGTCATCTTTAGCGAGCGATCGCACCCTACGTAGTCAAATGGGTCAGGCTGCTCGATCTCTTGCTGAACAACATAGTTGGCAATTGATGGCGAAGAATTATGTAGATGTATTTGAAGAGTTAGTTAAATCATCTTAAAGATAAAAAGAAGTAGTGGAAAATAGCACTACTCAACAGGTGTCTTAACTTGATTTATTCCTAACAAAAAGATATCTATATTTAATAAACCACAAAAAGTACAAAACTCAGGAATTAATAGGTGATTTTTAAGTGCTAAGAGGGTAAGTAAGTGATTTTCACCCTCTTTAGTTTTAACTTCCACATTCCTACTTTATATAATATTTCTCTATGCCAGAATTACCATCAGTTGCTATCTGTATTCCTACCTATAACCAAGCCCAGTATTTACTAGAGTCTGTAGGTACAGCCTGCGCTCAAACTTATCCGAATGTAGAAGTTTGGGTTGCTGATAACGCCAGTAATGACAATACACCAGAGGTGATGGCACAACTATGTCAGCAATTTCCCCAAATTCGCTACCACCGCCATCCAGAAAATTTGGGCATGACTCCCAATTGTAATTGGGTTTTGGGTCATCCGAAGACTGATTATGTCATCCGTCTTGATTCCGATGATGCGATCGCACCTCGTTATGTTGAGACTTTAATCGCTCTCATGCAAAAATATCCTGAAGCTGGTTGGGGTCACGTTGCTACTCAGGAAATTGATGAGCGCGGACAAAAACACAGTATCCGTAGAGTAGTTAGAAAGCATGAGTTTCAAAGTGCAGATGAAGCACTACAAGCCTCTGTTTCCGGTCTACGGACGGCTTCTAGCATTTTTATATTTAAAAGTCAAGCTTTGCGAGAAGTTGGGTTTTATGGCGACGGTAGCCTCAAGTACAGCGAAGACTATGATTTAGCTGTGAGAATGTCTGATGCTGGTTATGGCAATGTCTACTCAGACCAAATATTGGCTGAGTACCGCGTCTGGACTGACACCAACAAAATACGTCCCAAGCGCAAAGGCGATCAACTGCGAGCTTATATTTGGATTTATAACAAAAGCTTGATCCCTGCTTTTCAAAAAAGAGGTTGGGAGACAAAACTAATTGACAGATTTCGGCAAAAGATGGCTTTGATTCATGCTGCTGCTTGTTTTTCTGCGATTTTCACCCCAGCAGAGCGAGCAGAACTGATTACTTTATTAAAAGAATTAGGTGATTCACCAGCATTACGGTTGCGTCTTTTAGCTTGCTCCTTTGGTCTTGCTCCCATATTTGATTGGCAACTCCATATGACATTAAAGTTAAAAGGTGTAGTTAAAGGCTGGTTAAGTCGGCTCAAGAGTACTTCTAAGATTAGTGCAGGTGTTAGCTCGTGATCACAATCAGCGTCATGATTCCTACCTATCGTCGTCCCCAGGATTTGGCACGCTGTTTCAAAGCAATAGAGCAACAAACTCGTAAACCTGAGCAAGTTGTGGTAGCAGTGCGTGACACAGATAATGATACTTGGGCATTTCTCAAAGATTATCATCCCGAAGGCTTTAATTTGGAAGCAGCAATGGTTACAGTCCCTGGTGTAGTTGCGGCAATGAACGTAGCTTTAGATACAACCACTGGAGATATCATCGCCATTACTGATGATGATGCTGCACCACACGCAGATTGGTTGGCACAGATGGAAACCCACTTTTTATCTGACAACCGCATTGGCGGTGTTGGTGGGCGGGATTTGGTATATGTGGGTAATAAACTCATCTACCAAGGCGTCTCAGAAGTGGTAGGGAAATTACAGTGGTATGGACGTGTAATTGGCAACCACCATACTGGTAAGGGTACAGCGCGAGAAGTAGACGTACTCAAAGGCGTGAATATGTCGTATCGTCGTAGTGCGATCGCAGGGTTGCGCTTTGATGAACGTATGCTTGGTACTGGCGCACAGGTACACTTTGAACTGGCATTTAGCTTGACAGTGCGGAGTCGAGGTTGGAAACTCATCTACGATCCCCTGATCAATGTTGATCATTATCCAGCCCAGCGCTTTGATGAAGATCAGCGCAATAACTTTAATCACCTTGCCTGGAAAAACGCTGTACACAATGAAACTTTGGCTCTCCTAGAATACTTACCACCTCTGAGGTTAGTAGTGTTCATGCTTTGGGCTACACTTATTGGTACACGCACAGCTTTTGGTTTGCTCCAATTATTGCGATTTTTGCCAAAAGAAAAAACCTTAGCATGGCAGAAATGGTTAGCATCTATGCAAGGACGCACCCAGGCTTGGCAGACTTGGTTGTCCCGCCAAAGCTTCATCTCATCAGAGAAAGCCCATCAAGCTTCTTGAAGTCAGTTTCGATGAAAAAATTTCACCGCCAAGCATGAAAAAGGGACAAGGGAAACAACTAATCAGTTAACAGTGACCAGTGACCAGTGACCAATTTAATTTGATAACTGATAACAGATAACTGATTCATGCCCAATCCCCAATCCCCGATACCCGATCCCTATTTTCAAGTTACTAATCTAAAATCCACAATCGAATGACTTACAGGCAGGCTAATTTGACTAGTTACGCAACAACAAGCTCAGAGCAACAACAACCACCACTTTTGGGTTGGTTAGCAATTGTGGGGCTAGTGCTGGTTGTAGTAGTATCTATTTTCGCAGGTGGTGCAGCAGCTCGCCCAATTTATATTGTAGGTACTTTAGGTGTAGGGATTTTTCTGTATCTGCGGTATCCTCTTCTTTACATCGGCTTGACTTGGTGGATGTGGTTTCTTACACCCTTTATTAGTCGCCTCATAGATTACCGTAGTGGTTTTGATGCCAGCCGCTTTTTATTAATATCACAGTATTTAGTAACTCTACTCACCTTACATACCGCCTTAAAAAATCTTCCCCAATCTGCTCGCAAAGGTGGTATACCCTTTATACTAGCCTTTTTGGGTGTATTTTATGGCTTCTTGATCGGCTTTGTGAAAACTACACCCTTCACCGCAGCCAGGGGTATGTTAGATTGGTTAACCCCAATTAGTTTTGCTTTCTATATATTTATCAATTGGCGAGAATATCCTCAGTTTCGTCAAATCATTATCCGTACCTTTGTTTGGGGGGTTTTGGTTACGGGGATTTATGGTGTAATCCAATTCATGATCGCTCCAGAGTGGGATAGATTCTGGCTAGAAAGTATAAGACTCACTAGCTTTGGAGATCCTGAACCTTTTAAACTGCGTATTTGGAGTACGATGGCATCACCTGGCCCTTTTGCCAGCATGATGATGACAGGGTTGCTGTTGTTATTCACTACTAGTGAATTTGTCCGTATTCCAGCCGCAGCAGCTGGTTACTTAGCATTTCTGCTGACGATGGTGCGGACTCTGTGGGGATGCTGGGTAATCGGAACGTTAACTTTGCTATCTTCCCTCAAACCACAAATCCAAATGCGACTGATGGTAACTGTTTTGGTCATGGCCATCTGTGTTGTACCATTGACCACAATGGAGCCATTCGCAGAAGTAATTGCCACCCGCTTGGAAACTTTTAGCAATCTCGAAGACGATAACAGCGCTCAGGTTAGGCAAGGAATTTATCGAGATGGCTTGAGTAAGGCGATGGGTAATATTTTAGGCAACGGGATCGGCAATACTTTCGTTGTGAATGAAAAGGGCGTTTTAGAACCGATTGTGATCGATAGCGGTATTTTAGATATGTTTTTCACACTCGGTTGGTTTGGCGCTATTTTTTACCTGGGTGGATTGATTCTGTTGTTGTTTCAAATATTTCAATTCTCAGAGCCTCGCTTCGATCCTTTTATGGCTGCGGCGCGTGCGATCGGTCTTGCCAATTTTGCTACTCTACCCCTTGGTAGCGGTATGCTAGGAATTTCCGGTATGATTCTCTGGGGATTTATGGGCATTGTCTTGGCAGGACATAAGTATTATGTCGGTCAGCGAAATCCTGGAAGAAATTAACTGTTATTTGACACTCCCCTAGCCTAAAGGCTATGGGATTCTTGCTTCACAGGGTAGAAAATGAATTTACCCACCCTTCGGGAAGCAAGCTACGGCAAGCATCGTAAATATTTGAGATACTCCCAACCTCAAACTATCAAAATTTACCTAGAAATAGCTTCTGGTGTGCGAGACTCAACTTGACGCCGATTGTTGACAACCATTTGAATAGGGCGATCTGGGCCTGTTACCAAACCCCGACGCTTTGGTTTAACATCAGAATTATATACTAGTGCCAATTCTAAACGTGAAAGGATTGTTGCTAGTACTAGTCTCATTTCAAATTGAGCAAAAGCATCACCAATACAGCGTTTTGCACCACCGCCAAATGGTAAAAATTCATACGGTGAAAATTGTTTTTCTATAAACCGTTCTGGTTTGAATTGCTTAGGAACAGGGTATAAATCTTCACGTTGATGGGTGAGATAAATAGACCCCAACACCCGTGTACCTGGTTCTAGATCATATCCACATAGAGTTAGAGATTGCTTTACTACCCGTGGAAAGGTAAGCATTCCTACTGGGTAAATACGTAAGCTTTCGCTACATACAGCATTCAAGTAAGGCAATTTTAAAATAGTACTAGAGCTAGTATTAGAGTCAGAGCGATCGCCAATAGTATCAAGTTCTTGCAATAGCTTTTCGCGTACTTCTGGCAATTTGTGAATCCAGTATAATACCCAAGTCAAAGCTGTGGCAGTAGTTTCATGACCTGCTGTTAACAAAGTCATTAATTCATCACTTAACTCTGCATCAGTCATGGGTTGACCTGCCTCATCCCGTGCTGCAATCAATAAACTCAGAACATCGGTACGCGATGAGTCAGCTTGTTCTCGGCGTGCTTGAATTTCTGCGTGTAGAAGTTGGTAAACTCGCGATCGCCGACGTAGGAAAGTTCCCCAAGGAGTCAATGGGCCTAAATCTTTTTGCAAGACCGGAAAATAAAGCATCAAGGCTCGTAAAGGCGAACTCCCGCCGCGATTGAGCATTAAAGTCAAAAGTTTCTCTAGTTCTTGGGCGTGAGGACTATCATACAGCCCAAACACTGCTTGCATGATCACCCGCATAGTGATAACTTGCATAGCAGAATGGACATCAAATTTTTGAGCGATTTGCCACTGGCTAATAATTTCCTCTGTAACGTTACTAATTACCTGAGCGTACGATCGCATTCTCTCACCGTGAAAAGGAGGCATCAACAACTGACGTTGACGCCGATGCACTTCACCACTAACAGTAATCACAGAATTCTTACCGACAAAAGATTCAAATAACGGATCGCCTGGAGCGGCAAATTCTTTAGTATCGCTAGTCAACATCTGCTGTAGCCCTTGAGGATTGCTTATCATAACTACAGGTTCTGTTAACTGTAATGTAAAGATATCCCCATAACGTTCAGCACAGTTTTCCATATAGGTGAGGGGACTGTTGATCCACTGAAATATCTGTACTAGGGATGGGGTTTTTGGGCCGTTTGGTAGTTTCATAAGCCTTTTCTGCTGTGTGTCTGCTCTCTAGCATTGCTATCAAGTGTAGTAAATCCCGATATGAAAAGGCTGATATTTTGAGCCTGAAGCTTTATTAGTACAGATGTTCTAAATTTTGGCAATTTTACGTAATTTTTGGGAAATTAATGTCATTTTTAGTTTCAACGCCTAAAATTATTATTAACCTTAAGGGTTAACAATATTAATAGAAGCTTGCTACAATGGATATTGTTTTTAGTAATCGAAAATTTGAAAAAGAGTGCAATAACCAAAGGCTTCTAGAGAAAAATCATGGTACAGATAGAGCAAAACGCATCCGAAGACGACTAGATAATTTACGTGATGCCAACGTACTTGAAGATATGCGAAATCTTCCTGGAAGATGTCACGAATTGCTTCAAGACCGCGCAGGTCAGTTATCGCTAGATTTGGATCATCCATATCGGCTAATATTTGAGCCAGCAGATGAACCAATTCCTACCAAACCAGATGGTGGCATCGACTGGAATAAAGTAACTGTCGTTAGAATACTGGGCGTGGAGGATACTCATGAGTAATACAATCCAAAATCAATACACGCCAGATTACGTTTCTCCTCCTGGAGAGACTCTTCAAGAAATCCTTGAAGAGCGGGGTATGTCCCAAGCAGAACTGGCGGAACGTACAGGGAGACCTAAAAAAACAATTAACGAAATCATTAATGCCAAAGCTGCTATCACTCCTGAAACAGCATTGCAGTTAGAGCGTGTATTTAATATCCCAGCTAGTTTTTGGAACAACCGAGAACGACGATACCGAGAATTTTTAGCGCAACAGGAAGAAAAAGAGCGCTTAGAAAAGCAAGTTGCATGGCTTAAAGGAATTCCTGTTACAGCTATGATTAAGTCTGGCTGGATTCGGCGCTATCAGGACAAAGTTGAACAATTGCGGGAAGTGCTAAATTTTTTCGCCGTCGCCTCCCCTGAACAATGGGAGGGAATATGGTGTAGTACTCATGTGGATTTTCGGAAATCGCAGGCTTTTCAAAGTGAGCCTGGAGCAATGGCTGCTTGGCTGCGTCAAGGAGAAATTGAAGCAGCTGAGATTCCTTGCGCTACCTATGATGCAAATAAGTTTAGAGAGACACTGTTACAAGTCCGTGCTTTAACGGTTAAACCACCAGAAGTTTTTCAACCAGAAGTTGTGCGACTGTGCGCCCAGACAGGAGTAGCTGTGGTTTTTATACCCCAACTTCCCAAGGCAAGAGTCAGTGGAGCAACACGCTGGTTAAATCCTCATAAAGCACTGATTCAACTCAGCCTGCGGCATAAAACTGATGACCATCTGTGGTTTGCTTTCTTTCACGAATCAGGTCATATTCTGCTGCATGGTAAGCGCGATGTGTTCCTTGAAGGCAAAGGTGTTGCTGCTGTTGAGGATTTAGCGAAGGAGAAAGAAGCAAACAAATTTGCTGCCGACATACTTATCCCTTCTATTGAGTTCAAGCGATTTTTAGCATCAGATCAACAACCCACTAAAGTGGGCATTGAGCAGTTTGCTGCTGAAATTGGCATTGCACCGGGGATTGTAGTTGGCAGACTTCAGCATGATGGAATTTTACCGCCTACTCACTGCAATTACCTCAAGCGCCGATTTGAATGGGTTTCGGATGATACAGAAAGCTAGTTACTTGACAATTAACATCTGCCTAAAGATGGGTTATTTGTCGAATTCTTTTTTCAAATTGGTATAGTAGTCGCGACACTCAAACTACTCACGAGGATAATTATTCCCCGTTCCCCGTTCCCTTTTAACCCACATTCCGCACTTCAAAATGTAGCGCAAGAGATTACATGGTGATTCCTGAGTAGAAGTAAATAATAATACACATAAATATTCAGTAAACCCGCATTTAGAAATAAACCTGTGTGACGA
>JAESGT010000035.1_pt1 | contig 58125 bp, 37 predicted proteins | sample 9266261 | NCBI WGS metagenome assembly JAESGT01 (sample SAMN15741584, study PRJNA653494) | algae metagenome | isolation source: Pelatocladus maniniholoensis HA4357-MV3 and co-occurring heterotrophs from... | place: USA: Maniniholo cave near Haena, Hawaii | collected 2009-07-28 | reverse complement strand
ACTCAGTTGTGAAACGCTGCTGCGGCGACGATAGTTGTCGGGTTGCCGACCGTCAAAATAGCTCGATGCCAGGTTCTCTTTTTTTTCAAAAGCCTCCTATTGATATATTAGGAGGCTTTTGTTTTTATTTTTTATTGGGTATAGGAATCCTATTTGATTTTTGAATAAGCTCCGTACATCTGTAGAGTGTCAAAATCAAAGGTAGTGTGTCTAATAAACCACTCAAATATCAACTTTAAATGTGAAAATGAAGGAATTAAAGCACAAAAACGCCGAACCCATGTTTTGGCTTGCAACCAAATATCCTAAGCGCGGATTTTGTACGGGGCAATTAGGGGCGAAACGGACACAGTGTATTTTCCATTGCTCAGTTGGTAAGCTTTGATTAACAGAGTCTAAGAAACCTCTAATTTCCTTGGAGCGGTGGTAGCTAGCCCCATCCCAAAAAATTAGTAATCGTTGGTCGGGAGAGTCAGCTAGTAAGTATTCTAGGTAGTCGATAGTATTTTTTGAGTTTCCCGCATCGTAAGCTTTGAGAACTAATTCTCCAAGGAGATAGTCAACTGCCCCATAGTATGTCTGCTTATCTCGCTCGTTCACAACTGGGACTGCTATTTCTTGGTCACTTTTTCCCCATACGTAACCACTTAAATCTCCCCACATTAAATGACACTCATCCATTAACAGTACTCTCAACTTTCCTGTTTCGATTTCTTCTCGGTGATGTGCCAGCAATGTTTCAATCTCTTTTTTTTTTCTGCAACAGCATCTGGATTGGCTTTGGGGTTCAATTTTGTGGTTTTCTTCCAACTGATTCCTGCTTCGCAGAACAGGTCATAGTAACTTTGTTTTGACTCATAAACCACGTCGTACTTAAAAGCTAGCTTATATTCCAGTTCACCAAGCTCCCAGATATCTTTGGTTTGTAGCCAAGCCAAAACTTCTTCTCGTTGTCCACTCAAAAGGTAGCTTTTCCTCCCTTTATAGTTCAGGCGTAGTCCCTCAACTCCATCTTCTTCGTAGGCTTGCTTCCATCCTGTTATTGACCCTCGTGATACGTCTAAAATTGTTTGGATTTCATCATATAGGTAACCTTGATAAACCAGCTTAACTGCCAACGCTTTCCTTACCTCACGCGCATCTGGACGTAAATCTATAAAATTTTGTAGTTCGGCGATCGCCTCCACTACCATTCCCTCTGTTGACTGTTCCTGCGATACTCCTACCGTCAGTGTGGCTGTTTGTGAATGCTGACTTATCATTGTTCACTCTTAGACTTGTACGCCTCACCGTATTTTCTCTTAGTCTTGTTCAGAAATCAAATAGGAGTCCTATAGGAGTCCTATTTGATGTGATTTATGAGTCAAAACAAAGTTACTACGACTTGTTTGATGCAGCAGGAATCAGCTCGAAGAAAACCACAAAGTTAAATCCCAAAGCAGACCCAGATGCTGTTGCGGCAAAAAAAAAGAGATTGAAACACTTTTGGCAACCCACCGTGAAGAAATTGAAACGGGAAGATTGAGAGTATTGCTAATTGATGAGTGTCATTTAACCCTCTTGTGTCACTCTCCGAAAACTTTTGCAATTTCTGAATTCTAGAGCTTTTATATACGAAGCGTTCACGTAGTGTGCCGTATGGCGTATCGCAAGACTTTTTTCTAATAACAAATAGAACCACCAAGTTTTTGTAATAGGATAGCTTGTATTGATGGACTGATAAAGCTTCTAAAGATTGCCCTCTCGGAAAGTGACATAAGAGGGTTAATGTGGGGAGACGCCATTGGTTATGTGTGGGGAAAAACTGACCTGGAAATCACGGTTCCAGTCGTGAATGAGCCAAAGACTCACTCAAAATGAGCGAACGCCGAGCTACATATTTGAGGGACATACTTGAGGGGGAGAAAGCGCTTGCCGTCGGCAAGCGCTTTCTCCCCCTATCAATGATTATCATTCTTGTTTAAGAACTGTTTCTTGAATTTTTTTGATTAATTTATTTTTTGGAAGTCCCTTGCTCAGCAAAAACCACCATAACTCCAGTCCTATCAATCCTAATCCGCCAGCAGTAACGGCTCCTTTTGCCCATAAGGGTTGTTCGATGCGACGGAACTGACCCGTTTGCTTCGTTTGAGATGGTTGCATCTGTTCGTGGGACATTTGTGCAACTGCTTTGTTAGAAGCAATTCCAAACACCAATCCCAAACTCGCAACACTGCCAATGATTGCTATTTTGTTCATCATTTAAACATCTCCGTTGGCGAATGTTTCTATATTGCAAGCTACGCTAACGCGCCGGAAATAGCTCCTAGCAAAAATCCAAATCCTGCCAAGGTTCCAAAAAATGTTACTTTCTTAAGCATCGTTACTACTCCTTGTGATTTATTCAACCAATTGTTTTAGGTTGAAAGTTACGCAAACGCAGCGCATTTGTTACTACGGAGACGGAACTAAACGCCATTGCTGCACCTGCAATAATGGGACTAAGCAGCCAACCGAAGATGGGGAAAAGAATTCCTGCTGCAATTGGAATACCAGCGACGTTATAGATAAAGGCGAAAAAGAGATTCTGACGAATGTTGCGAATCGTCGCACGAGAGAGTTGAATGGCGGTAACAATACCTTGTAAATCTCCAGAGATGAGGGTGATGTCACTAGCCGCGATCGCTACATCTGTTCCTGTGCCAATTGCCATGCCGACATCGGCTTGAGCTAGCGCCGGTGCATCATTAATGCCATCCCCGACCATTGCGACAATTTTGCCTTCCGACTGAAGTTTCTCGACAGTCTCGGCTTTTTGATCCGGGCGAACTTCAGCAAAGACTCGCTTGATACCCACTTCACGGGCAATAACTTCGGCAGTGCGGCGATTATCCCCAGTCAACATCACTACTTCCAATCCCATTTTCTGCAATACTCGAATCGCGTTCACAGAAGACGGTTTCACCGCATCGGTAATGCCCATAATCCCTTGGATTTTGCTATTTACTGCAATCCAGATGACCGTTTTACCAAGATACTCCAAGCGATCCCAATGTTCCTGCAATGCACCTGTATTAATACTTAACTCATTCATCCAACGATGAGTGCCAATTTGTACCCATTGACTTGACACATACCCTTGCACACCACTACCAGCGATCGCTTCAAAATCCTGTGCATCAGTTAACTGCACACCTTGAGATTGAGCATAATTGACAACTGCTTCAGCCAAAGGATGTTCTGAATTGCGTTCTACAGATGCTGCAAGGTTCAGAAGATTTAGCTCATTGCCATTGGCTGTACCGTTAACGGTTACAAAATCGGTGACAGTCGGCTTACCTTGCGTAATTGTACCCGTTTTGTCGAGAACGACAGTCTTAAGCTTGTGCGCGAGTTCCAGACTTTCTGCCCCTTTGATGAGAATGCCATTTTCTGCCCCCTTACCCATTCCTACCATAATAGAAGTCGGCGTTGCCAAGCCAAGGGCACAAGGACAAGCAATAATTAACACACCGACAGTGGTAATTAGTGCCATCGTCACATTGCCCATGATGTTGTACCAGATGACAAAGGTGGCGATCGCAATGGCAATCACAGCTGGTACAAACCATCCAGTTACTTGGTCAGCTAATCGTTGAATCGGTGCTTTTGAACCTTGAGCTTGCTGCACTAACTTGACAATCTGCGCCAAAAATGTATCTTTACCCACTCGTGTTGCTCGGAATTTGAAGCTACCAGTTTTGTTAATTGTGGCTCCAATCACTTCATCTCCCGGCCGCTTCTTCACAGGCACACTTTCACCCGTGACCATTGCCTGATCGATAGTTGAGGAGCCATCAATAATCTCGCCATCTACCGGAATTTTTTCACCTGGACGCACTAAAACAATATCGCCTTCAATGACTTCGGCAAGTGAAATGTCCACTTCTGTGCCATTGCGAATAACGCGAGCTGTTTTAGCTTGCAAGCCTACAAGCTTACGAATTGCTTCAGAAGTTTGTCCTTTAGCACGATTTTCAAGCACTCGTCCTAGCAAAATCAGAGTGATGATGACTACAGCTGCTTCGTAGTACACATCAGGCGGTAATCCTCGGTCGGTGAAGAACCCAGGCTTGAAGGTGGGGAAGAGGGAATAGACATAAGCGGCACCTGTACCAATCGCTACCAATGTATCCATTGTTGCTGTGTGACGTTTGAGGGCTTTCCAAGCATTGATAAAGAAGGATGCACCACACCAAAACAGCACTAGAGTCGCCAGCACAAGCTGTAGCCAGGGATTGTGCATCCACATGGGAATAAAGGGAATGGACAACCCTGTCATCATCGGTAGTGAACCAATGACTATAATGGCGCTGATCATGCCGCCAATCCAAACTTTTCTGACTAACGCTCGATTTTCTGCTTGGCGTGCCTGCTGTTCTGTATCATCGTCTGCGGTAAATAAATCATCGTCTTGCATGGGTTGAGCAGAGTATCCCACCGCATCTACCGCATCGCAGATTGCTTCTGGGTCAGTTTTTCTCTTGTCATAGGTGACAGTGGCTTGCTCTGCCCCAAAGTTGACGCTACACTCATTCACACCACCAATAGAGCGAATCGTATCTTCAATTGTTTTAGCGCAAGAGGCACAACTCATACCCCGCAGTTTCAGATTCGTGTTTTCCATCTAGACCTCCGCGCATTGTACTCCCGTCAAATCTCCTAACGATGTCCTGAACTGCTTTTGAAAGAATTTAGTTGTAGGTAACGGTATAACCTGCGGCTGTAATTACTTGTGTGATGGCAGCTTCTGCTGCTTGAGTTTCAATCTGGACAAGCTTAGTTTTGGTATCAGCTTGAACAGTTGCGGCTGGATCGACAGTTTTCACCGCTTTTGTGATGCTTTCTTCACAGGCAGAACAAGCCATGTTAGGAACTTTGAGTTGAAGTGTCATTTGATATACTCTATTTAATGAACTAATCCCATTTTGAAATCTCCATCTTGCTGGAGAGTCAAGGGGTAGTGAGAAAAAATTTTTGGAACAAGGCGAAAGTCACTCATTCAAAAGGCACTTCCTAAGAAAAAGTGCTGGTACTAAGCCCCTAAATTTATTTATGGGGATTATCTTTTTACTTTTTACTTTTATCTTTTTACTTTTTAAGAATAGATAGCGTTAATCGACAGGATATTTAGTAATAACAAACACACTCAATAAACTTATAGCTGCACTGATGATAAACGTGGGGGTGTATCCCGTGCGCTGTGCGAGAATCCCGCTCAAAATTGTGGCAGCAATTCCACCTAAAAACATGACTGAAACTTGAATAGTATAATCAGTAGCAGCAGTTGCGCGATCGCTCTTATCCATCATGGCACTAAGCAAGGCTGTATAGGCCATACTTTGAGTTCCACTGACTAGAATACACACCGCATACAGCACAGGTAAACTGGCAATGCCCATTGCTGGTACGATATACAAAAGTGCAGTAAAAGCTGCTATCAGTCCAAACAAAATTAAAGAACGCCTGCGTCCCAAGCGTGTAATCATCACTCCAGCAACCAAGGCTAAGACAATGCGGGCGCTGTAGCTAACTACACCCAATAACCAGCCAATGTCTGATAAAGACAAACCCCTATCTACCAAAAGCGGACGAATCATGGTAGTTGTCATACTTTCACCCGCCATATACAGTAGAACGACGAAAAGCCACGGTAGCATTTTCGGGCGAGAGAAAAAGCGAACAAATGTTTGGAAATAAGATTTGTTAACTTTTGAGTTGGCGATCGCTTGTTCTTTATGAAGCAAAGTTGGTATTAAATTGAGCAGCATGAAAACCGACATTGCAATTAGACTATATCGCCATCCCACTTTTTCTAACAGAATCAGCGCCCCACCACCGCCAATAATCGCCCCAAAAAAATTTCCCCCAGCTTGAATTGCATTACCTAATCCTCGTTCTTGAGGTTCGAGCAAATTTACCGCCAATGCATCAGTAGCAATATCTTGGCTAGCAGAGAACAAACACGCCAAAAACATGCAAATGAGCAAGCTAATCAAGTTATTTTGAATATCAATAAAAGCACTGAAAAATATAATTGCTACTAACAACAATTGAAAACAAATAATCCAACCGCGATAATGCCCTAAATTCCCTATACGGTAACGGTCAATTAATGGCGACCAAAGAAACTTTAAGCCGGAAGGAAGGATTAAAAAACCCAAAAATCCAATTACCTCAAGCGACATATTTTGTTGTCGCATAAAAACAGGTAATGCCTGAAGAAAAAATGTTGTCGGTATAAACTGAGAAGTATAAAGGGTAGCAAGCAAAATCAGTTTATAAAGCATAGCTTACAAAAAAAGCAGAGGGCAAGTGATAAAACTGATAACTGATAACTGTTAAAGATTCGCACGAAATTGCACACCATAAGTTACTGGATCACCAAATCCCGCCGTCACATTTGGTGGTGGGAAAAAGAATCCAGAAGTAATATAGCGAGTATCAAACAAGTTATTTGCATATAAATAAATCCCATAATTAGTCCCTTCGTAACCAATACGAGCATTTACCAATGCGAATGGATCTTGCTTAATTTGATTGGCATCATCAAAATAATTTGTACCGTAACCGCGTAATTCTAAACGAGCAAAAATTCCACCCGGACTACGATATTGAGCTGCTAAATTATAGGTAAATTCTGGTGAAAGGGGAACGCGATTGTCACTAAAATTTGCACCAGTAAATGGATTTCTATAATCTTGGAATCTACTGTCTACATAGCCAACCGAGCCAATTAAATCTAGTCCCTGCACAGGAGTGGCTTTAAGCTCAAATTCCACTCCGGTGATGTTGACATCAGCATTGGCGACGTTGCGGAAAAACCCGAAGTCATCAGTTAGTAAAACTTGATAACCATCGACATTGGTATGAAATACGGACAAATTTGCTGTTAATCGATTGTCCAGCCAAGAAGACTTTAAACCGACTTCGTAAGTCCAAGACTTTTCCTCTCCATATCGGCGTGTGTTTTCGGTGTCAGCGCGGTAGTTGAATCCGCTTGGTCGATAACCTTTAGAGATTGTGCCATAGGCCATTAAATTAGGGTTGAATTGATATTGCAAACCAAATCGAGGAATCCATTCATCGCTTTTGATATCTGCTCCCCGCAGTTCGGGACTGCTAGGGATGACTCCGCCATTAGGAATTTCAAAGACACGCTGGCGATCTAGGGAGATATTAGAAGCTTCATAGCGCAGACCAGCAAATAGGGTTAAAGGTTCAATTGGTTTGTAGTCTAGCTGTCCGAAAACCGCGTAGGTATTACGAAATTGTTCTGCAATCACGCGATCGCGTCCTGGGGAAAATAAGCCAAATGCTGCGGCTCCAGTTTCTGTGTATTCCAGCGTATCATTATTAGCATTAAATTCGCGAGATTCATAGTATCCACCTAAAAGCCAGCGTAAGCGGTCAGCACTTTCTGGGGACTGAAACCGGATTTCCTGTGACCAGACTGTAGAATTTATACCGATAATCTGCCGCAGAAAGTCGCGCCGGGGGACGTTATCTCCTAAAAAGTTATCTTGATTAGTAAAGCGCCGTGCTGTAATTGAGGTAAATTGGAAACCTGTACCGTCATAGTTAACTTTTAAAGCTTGGGTATCACTACTAACTCGCGCATGACCATCAACTGTTTGCTCACTTTTAAAGGGATCGTCACTGTTGCGGGGGACAAAGGTAGGATTACCACTATCGGTATAGTTAGCGTAAGTATTAAATGAGACGTTCCATTCTGGGGTTGGTGTCCACAGGACTTGCGCTCGTCCGACTAGTTGCGATCGCTCTCCAACTGTGCGATCGAGAAACACATTATCTACCAAACCATCTCGTCCACTGTAGACTCCAGCAAAACGAAACCCAAGCTTGTCAGGAATCACCGCATTGCTAAGTGATAATTGCACTTCCCGGCTATTATAGTTGCCATAACTAGCTGAAAATAGCATTTCTGGGGAATCCGTTGGCTGACGGGAAATGACATTCACCACCCCACCTGGACTGCTTCTACCATAGAGCGTACTTTGTGGACCTCGCAGTACTTCTACTCGTTGTAAATCAATCAAACCCAAGTCTAAAAAGCCACCGTAATCAAACGGCACATCATCGATATAAAAGGCGACGCTATCTTGGCTAGCAAGAAAGTTAAAGTTGCTCAAACCCCGCATACTGTAGTAGTTAAATTCCGCAGCGCCAGAAGATGTCGGAAAAAAGCTAAAGTTGGGTGTGTTGTTGGCGATATCAGTGAAAGAATTAATTTGAGCATCTTCGAGTTCTTGCTGAGGAATCACTGTCAGACTCAGTGGTACATCCTGTGCGTCTTCTGAGCGTTTCTGCGCGGTTACTGTCAGTTCAATATCTGGTTCATTAGGTTTTTGGCTATCGGCTGATGTTTGAGTTTCAGGTGTTATTGGTGTCACCCCCAAAACTAAACCTTCATTGCTGTCAAACAGTTCGACTTTTGGGACCTGTGTTGTTCCCACTACGGTGATTTGGATACTATTTGCATCCTGATTGAGCGCTGCTATTTCCGTAATTCCCGCAACTGGCTTTTCTTGACGGAAGGTATTACCACTTGCTAAACGCAGTTGTGCATTGGGAATATTTGCAATAAAGTTATTACCTTCTATTTTAGTTGTGACTTGCAATTTGTCAGATGTAGTTGTTTCTAAAATAACTTCCAAACCACTAGCAGTCTGATTCAACTTTATCCCTGTTACTAAAAAAGTAGACTGCTCTTGTTGAGCTAGCCACTCCTTAACACTTATGTGAGGAAACTGAATATCTGAAAGTTGAGGAATTTTATTATCTTCTTTTGTCGTAGCTAAAGCTTGTTGATTTATAAATATGGCTAGTATGACAGCTAGTCCAAAATTTCCCAGTAGATACAGTTTCCTCATTTAATCCTCACACCAAAAAATAATCTCAAATTGTCAAGAAAAATTGACAAAATTCAAGCTATTAGTAGCAAATCAACTAAAGCGCTTATGTTGCTCAATTGTTTGCCTTGGCGGTAACAGTGTCAAATGACGAACTGTCAAACTTGTAAATCTGTGTTGAAAATAGGAATAGGGGATTAAGAAATAGATTTTCATGCTTTTATTGTGGGCGCGAGCCTCTTTAGAGAGGAGCTAGGCTAACACCTGTGGAGGTCTAGCTACCATTTCGGCAAGCGCAAAAATCATTTCGGCAAGCGCAAAAATCATTTCGGCAAGCGCAAAAATCATTTCGGCGAGCGCAAAAATCATTTCGGCGAGCGCAAAAACTAACTTCTACTTCCTTGCTTTACAGTGATCAAAGCAGAAAGCCCATGAGGGACCACGCATTTGGCTTGGGAGATAGGGGCAGGCTTAATAACTCCTGCGATACGCCCAATCATCAACTCGACTATACAACGAAGCCTGCCCCTATCTCTAAGATTCGCCCTCGCAAGAAAGGATTCCCACGATTCAAAAAACGTGGTCATTCTGTAGAGTACAAAACATCAGGATGGAAGCTTTCTAATGATAGAAAATACATCATATTTAGTGATGGTTTTAATATTGGTAAGCTTAAGTTAATTGGTACTCGTGACCTAAGTTTCTACTCCATCAAACAGATTAAACGTGTCAGAATAGGTAAAGAACAACATCAACATAGCGGAAACCAAGTAGGAATTGATGTAGGTCTAGAGTTTTTCTACGAAGAATCCCACGCGCTAAAGCCCAGTGGGAGTGTCAATGACCGTCTGTCTTAAAAATACGTGTGGGGGTGTAAGGAGTTGGAATTATATTTTTTGTCTTTTTTCTACCATAAAAATCAAACCCTAATCATCATTATTTTGCTTAATTTATTTATTGATTAATTATTCTTATAGTAAAGATCAGTTGGTTAATATGCTTTCAAAACTCTTAATAAACAAGCATTTAAGATTAATTTGACTTATTGTCAAATATCAAAAATTTTCCATAGTAAAATAAAAATATATAAAATTACTTTTCAGTAAATATACTAATAAAAAATAGTACTACTTGAGACTATGTTTTTATTTTGTGTATCTATGCAAAGCTTGAAAACATATTTATAAACTAATACATAATAAGAGTATATTTTTTGACTTCTAATTAATTTGCATAAAAAAAGTCAAATAGCAAAAACTCATATGTAGTATTTAATACTCGTTAAGAGCAACAGATTTGAGATTGACAATATTCTCAAATCTGTATTAGTTTAAGTTTTAATGCTTATTTTAAAAATATAATTTTCCTATGCATTTCAAATTAATTGATGATAATTAACCACAAAAATAGGTAGTACAAACTGTAGCAAAATAAATACCATGAGTGCGGTGAGATTATTAGACGATGTTGCAAATTTGGTAATTGTAGTAGATGAATAGAAAGTAAATAGTTGATATTATGCCCACGAAGGTGGTTTAAAAAGCTGGGGAATACCTATAAGCTAATGTAATAAATTTTGAGAGCATAAAAAATTTCCCAGCCGTTTTATGTAACTTAGTATAAGTTGTTAGATAAAACCAAGCAACATCTTCACTTTATGCAACTGATAGTAATAGGTTCAGATAGCTTGTTGCAACTGCACAAAAAACCTGATAATTTTTCTGAGGAATGTCGATGATATATAACAGTAAAATAACAACGTTAGCAGATTTGTCACGTGTGCAAGCACGTCAATTTCCAGACACGAAGGCATTGATATTTAAGGATAAATCACTTACTTATTTGCAATTAGATCGGCGAAGTAATCAAGTTGCAAATTCACTTTTAGCCCAAGGAATTCAACCAGGTGCGCGAGTAGCACTTTTAGCTAAAGATTCACTTAAGAGTTATGAAATTTTATTTGCTTGTTGCAAAATCAAAGCTGTTTTTGTACCTATTAATTGGCGTTTAGCTGCTGCTGAAGTTAGCTATATTCTCAGGGATGCTAATGTTGAAATTCTTTTTGTCGGGGCAGAATTTTATCAGTTAGTAGTATCGATTAGAAATGAGATTGATGGCGTTAAAACCATTATTGCCTTAGAAGAAATTGATGGCAATTGCCTGAGTTATGATATCTGGTCTCAGGAACATAGTGACGAGCCACCAAATATCGTTGTTGCAGCCAATGATGTAGCCGTACAAATGTATACTAGTGGCACTACAGGAAGACCCAAAGGTGTCCAACTAGGACATTATAGTTTTTTTGCGATCGCCAAAGAATTTGCTCAACGAAATCAAACTTGGATAAATTGGAACGCCACTGATAAGAGTTTGCTTACCTTATCTTTATTCCATATCGGTAGTTTATGGTGGGCTATTCGTGGTTTAGCAGCAGGAGCCGAAAATATTGTCTTAGACAATTTTATCGGTGTTGAGGTTCTCCAAGCGATTGAAAAGTATCGCATCACTAAGACATTTATGGTTCCAGCCATGATTCAAGTTTTGTTGAACGAACCATTATGCCAAAAAACAGATTTTTCATCACTAGAATATGTTATCTATGGGGGTTCCCCCATAGCTGAATCATCACTCAAAGATGCGATCGCCACATTTGATTGTAATTTTGTGCAAATATATGGAATGACCGAAACTGGCAATTGTGCCGTCTCTTTACCTGCAAAAGACCATACATCTACAAATAAAAACATCCTCAAAGCTGCGGGTAAACCCTTTCCTGGCGTATCGATAGCCATCATCAACAGTGAAGGTCAAGAACTATCTTGCTTTGAAGTGGGTGAAGTTTGTATCAAATCTCCTGCAAATATGATTGGTTATTGGAAATTACCTGAAGCTACAGCAAAAACCTTAGTAGATGGCTGGATTCATACTGGTGATGCTGGTTATTTTGATGAAGAAGGTTACATTTACATTTGCGATCGCTTTAAAGACATGATTGTTTATGGTGGCGAAAATGTTTATCCAGCAGAAATAGAAAATATTTTATACGAACATCCAGCCATCAGAGAGGTAGCAGTCATTGGTGTTCCAGATGAAGATTTTGGAGAAACAATCAAAGCGATTGTGGTTTTAAAAACAGGCATGAAAGCAACCGCATTAGATATTATTAATTTTGTTCGGGGTAAAATTGCTGATTTTAAGTTACCTAGAAGTGTTGAGTTTACTGAATCTTTGCCAAGAACGCCTAGTGGTAAATTGCAAAAGGCCAAGATTCGCGAGAAATATTGGCAAGGGTATGAACGTCGTGTGAATTAAAGGTTTGTAGTGTAGACGCTCATAAGAGCGGCTTCCGTAAGGTGGACTTTAGTCCTCAAATAAGGACTTCAGTCCTTACTACGAACTAGATTTCAATAATTTTATATTACTTCACATAGTTTGTTTTTTTCAAATCTTTCTAATGACCAATTCTAAAGTTCCACTTTGGAAACCGCTAACTGTACGCAACTTCTTACTTCTATACATCGGTGAAACTGTTTCGCTTCTAGGCGATCAGTTTTACATCGTTGCATTGCCTTGGTTAACAATACAGTTAACTAACTCTGGGATCACGCTAGGTACTGTGTTAATGAGTGCAGCAATTCCCCGTGCTATTTTGATGCTATTTGGTGGTGTGGTGAGCGATCGCTTTTCACCACGATTAGTGATGTTTGTTTCTAATGCTTTACGTGGTTTACTAGTAGTTTTATTTGCAACAATCGTTGCGCTGAAAATCACCAAACTATGGCATATTTACTTTTTTGCTGCGAGCTTCGGCATATTTGATGGCTTTTTTATACCTGCATCTAAATCAATTATTCCCAGTCTGGTATCAAAAGAACAATTAATAGCAAGTAATACTTTAAGCCAAGGAACTTCCCAACTGATTTTGCTGATTGGGCCGGCTTTAGGTGGTTTACTGATTGCAACTGCGGGGATTGAAGTAGCATTTGTCATTGATGGGATAACTTTTGCCATCACAACTATCACGCTTTTGCTCATGAAGGGAACCACAGCAAAAGCAACAGCATTGCATGGAGAATTAAATCAAAATTCTGTATCAACTAAAAAAACTATGAATTTGATTGCTGGTATGCGTGAGGGATTTGACTACACATGGCGCAATCAGCCTTTAAGAATCTTTTTGCTGGTAATGGTAATCCTCAATTTTCTATTTATTGGGCCATTACAAGTTGGGATGACTTCACTAGCTCATAGTCGCTTCCCAGGTGGTGCAGTAGCTTTAGGGATCATGCAATCAGCTTGGGGTGGTGGTGGGTTAATTGGGACACTCACACCTCAATTTGTGCCAAATCTTCCCAATATCGGAGTTTTACTGTTAACTATTGCGAGTGTTCAAGGCTTTGGTTTATTTTTACTTGGCTTTATTGGCAATATAGTACTAGCTAGTATAACAATTGCAGTGCTGGGATTTTGCAGTTGTATTTTCACTGTGGTAGGAATTACTTGGATTCAGAAACAAAGCCAACCTGAAATGTTAGGAAGAGTGATGAGTTTGGGAATGTTTTCTGCTTTTGGTATTGCTCCTCTTTCCTTTGCTATAGCTGGGATTTTAGTGAATTTAAATCTGACAATTATGTTTACTGTTGCGGGTAGCATTATGCTAATTACGAGTCTTGCTTTGGCAGCGAATCCATCGGTACGTAAGATTAGTTAACTATAGAAAGCCGGTTTGATTGATTAATTTCTATGTTGAAAACGGGGAACAGGAAAGTTACCGAACAAGGCAAAAGTAAAAAGTTAAAAGGTAAAAGGTAAAAGAAAGAAATAAAAAGAAAAATGGTTTGATGCCCCTAAATTTATTTATGGAAAAAAAGTAAAAACATTTGTTACTCTACGAGAAGCCGCTCCGCGTCTACGAGTTCCGGAGGACAAGAAACAATACGTCGATTACAAATCCCCTCAATTTATTTATGGGGGATTATCTTTTTACTTTTTACTTTTTACTTTTTACTTTTTAACTAGCTTCGCCAAAATTAAATAATCAAATAAAAGTCATATAGCCAGTGATAAAACTATGAAAGTTCAATATCAAGACAATCAGCGAATGGGAGTTGTTGTTTATGACTTCAATCATAAAACTGCTTCAGATCAAGATATTGAGGATGTGAAGCAACTGATATATGAATACAAAATTGTTGTACTCAAGGAGCAAGATTTTTCACCTGATGAGTATTGCGATTTTGGGTATCGTCTTGGGGAGGTAGAAAAATACTATCAGCCGATGTATCACCACCCAGAAAGGGAAGAGATTTTTGTTTCCTCCAATGTTTCCGAGAATAATCAGCAAGTTGGAGTTCCGAAAACTGGGAAGTTTTGGCACGCTGATTATGCGTTTATGCCGAGGCCATTTGCATTTTCAATGGTATATCCTCAGCTCCTTCCTAGTAAAGATCGTGGCACTTACTTTATTAATATGTCCAAAGTATATCAATGTTTACCAGATGACCTGAAAGCGATCGCCAATCAGTCGAGTTGTTATCACAGTGTCAGACGTTTTTTTAAAATTCGTCCTGAAGATGTTTATCGTCCGATTTCAGAAATATTGGACGAGATTGAACGAGTCACTCCTCCTGTAGAGCATCCAACGACCTTTATTCATCCCGTTACAGGAGAAACCATCCTCTACATTACCGAAGGGTTTACCTATCGCATAGATGATTCAGAGGGAAAACCGCGAGATATAAATATTCTCCAAAAGTTGTTGACTCATTCCGGTCAGTTAGACAAAAGTTTTAAATATCCATTAATAGAACATCATGAATTTGAATTAGGAGATGTGCGGATTTGGGATAATCGCTCTCTAGTGCATTGCGCTCACTATGCTGCAAATTCGGAACCAGCGGTTACATTTCGATTGACCTTGCACGATAGCGATCCTTTTTATCAGTTATAGATTATAACTCTTAAATTTTGCCTTATTTAGTCATTTAATCAGGAGAAAATATAATGTTGAAATTTCAGGATTCAAGTCAACAAAGCGTCAAACAAAATAGTATCCACATCAATAATGATGATATTTTACTAGCACAAGTACTCAAGCCTTATAAAGCTAATTGTCAGTATCTTAAATCTGCTGAAGTAATTAAAGAGGGCGATCCTCAGCATGGGGGACGCGTAATCGGACAATGTGAATTTTCGATCCCGGAATCGTGTTATATCGATGACACTGGTCATTTTAATTCAGTGGAGTTTAATATTTGCTACAACCAAATGATGTATTATGTCATAGCTAAATCTGTGAAAGAAAGATTGATGGCATCATTTCAGTCGTGGACTATGGCAGATTATTGGAATAAACAGTTACCAGATATTTATATTGTGAATTTTGAAAGTTCCTTTCGGCGTGCTATGCAGTCTTCTCAATTTTGGGGTGAAATTGAGTTTACTAATATTCGGATTAGGTCTGGGATGATGTATATAGTTACCAAATGCCGTTATTGGGATGATAAAGATGGTAATTGCAGTGGTAGTGTAAAATTAGTGATTGTAAATTCTCCGGGATAGGTTAACTCGAATTAATTTATTTTTTCACGCTCCAGACGCATAGTCGCTCCAGAAGAGAACGCCAATAAGACTTTATTTTGCTGGAACAGTATGTCTAAAATTGCATTTTTTACAACTTATATTCAAGAGGAAATAGCTAAGGTAATTGGGATAGATACATCTGAATTAGATGTCAGAATGTCTTTAAATTATTTAGGACTTGATTCACTAATTGCTGTCAAACTGAGAAATAAGTTTAGAAAAGATTTGGAAGTAGATATTCCAGCAGTAAAGTTCCTAGATGATACTAATGTTGCAAGTTTAGCAATATTAGTAAACGAGTTGAGCGAAAATGCGGACTCAAAAATAGAAAATGAAAATGACGATGAGTGGTTGGAAGGAGAATTATGAATTTAGTTGAGTTTCTCACACAACTCTCGCAACAGAATATAGAATTGTGGGTTGAAGATAATAAGCTGCGTTATCGTGGTCGCAAAGAAGGATTAACTTCCACAGTTTTAAATCAAATTAAGCAGCATAAAACAGAAATTATCGATTTGCTGCGCCAAGGTTTTCATACTTCTAAATCCTATCCCCTGACTCACGGTCAGCAAGGTTTATGGTTTTTGTATAAACTTGCACCCGCAAGTGCAGCTTATAACGTTGCTTTTACAGCTCGCATCCGCTCTCATTTAAATATTCCAGCTTTACAACAAGCATTTCAGAAGTTAGTAAATCGTCATCCAACTCTCCGCACAACATTTACACAAAAAGATGGCGAACCTTTTCAACAGGTTCATGAATACCAAGAAGTTGATTTTGAAAATATTGACGCTTCAACTTGGAACGAAGATGAGTTGACAAGCCAAGTAATAGCAGCATATCAGCGTCCCTTTGATCTGGAAAAAGGTAATTTATTGCGGGTAAATTTATTTACTTGTTCTGAAGAAAATTATGTAATATTACTAACCATACATCACATTGTTATTGATGGTTTTTCCCTGGGAATTATTCTCGATGAATTGCGATCGCTCTACGAAGCGGAAAATACAGGTCGAGTCATATCTTTACCTGCTATTAAGTACCAATATCAAGACTTTGTACAGTGGCAGAGAAATATTTTAGCAAGTTCTGTGGGCGATGAATTATGGAATTATTGGCGCGAACAATTAGCGGGTGAGTTACCCATCTTAAAATTACCAACAGACCGACCGCGACCACCAATTCAAAGCTATCGGGGAGCTTCCCATACTTTTGAGTTAAATCAAGAGTTGACTTCTCAGCTGCGAGAAATGGCGAAAGCTCAAGGAGCAACCCTTTATATGACTTTGTTAACAGCCTTTCAAGTGTTACTTTACCGCTTGTCAGGTCAGGAAGATATAATCGTGGGTGCGCCGATTGAGGGGAGAAGTCAGCCGGAATTTGCGGAAACTGTGGGTTTTTTCGTGAATATGCTGGCTTTACGGGTAAATATAGCTGGTAATCCGACATTTTCTCAGCTTTTAACTCAAGTCCGCCAAACTGTATTGGATGCGATCGCTCATCAAGATTATCCCTCTACTTTACTAATTGAGCGATCGCAACTCAACCGTGATCCGAGTCTTCCTGGTCTTTTTCGCGTTTCCTTTAACTTGTTTAAGCTAAGTGAAATTGCTCAAGATTATGAATTATCTGTATCTGATAAAACTAAAATTAGAGAAAATTGGGGTGGGTTAACTTTAGAACCTTTTGTGATTCCTCAGCAGGAAGGACAGAATGATTTAGTTTTCGACATGATGGAAACGACTGAATCATTAATTGGTATTTTCAGATACAACACCGATTTATTTGATGCTACGACAATTAGCAGGATAGCGAATCATTTTCAAACTTTACTCGCAGGGATTATTGCTAATCCACAACAGCAAATAGCTTCCTTACCTCTGCTAACGGAAGTTGAAGCAAATCATTTGTTGTGGAAGTGGAACAACAACCAAGTTGATTATCCCCAAGATCGAGTTATTCATCAGTTGTTTGAGAACTGTGTGAACCAGCAACCAAACGCGGTTGCGGTGATATTTCCAAATGTAGAGACGCTTCATGAAACGTCTTTACAATTAACGTATCAAGAATTAAACAGCAAAGCCAATCAACTCGCACACTACCTGCGTTCTTTGGGAATAGGTGAAAATCAGCTGGTGGGAATTTGTGTCGAACGCTCCCTAGAAATGATTATTGCATTATTGGGAGTTCTCAAAGCAGGTGGAGCTTATTTACCTTTAGATCCTGCGTATCCCGAAGAACGCTTGAACTTTATGCTGCGTGATTCTCAAGTCTCAGTGCTGCTGACGCAACAAAAATTAGTAGCAAGTTTACCAATAGAGGATTTAACTGTAGTTTGTTTAGATCAAGATTGGCAAAATATTTCCCAGGAAAGTGAAGATAATTTAGTTATTAATACTACATTTCAAGATTTAGCCTACGTGATTTACACATCAGGTTCCACAGGTAAATCTAAAGGAGTGGCGATCGCTCATCATAGTTTAGTAAATGCGTTTTATGCTTGGGAAAAAGCTTATCAACTCCAGTCTCTGACTAGTCATTTACAAATGGCGAGTTTTGCTTTTGATGTGTTTTCAGGGGATGTAATTCGCGCTCTTTGTAGTGGTGCTAAGTTAATTTTATGTCCGCGTCAGTGGCTGTTGGAACCAGACAAGTTGTATAAACTGATGTTGGTGGAGAAAATTGATAGCGCGGAGTTTGTTCCAGCTGTGTTGAGAAACTTGGTTGAGTATTTACAAAGAACTCAGCAAAATCTCCACTTTATGAAATTGTTGGTAGTCGGTTCAGATAGTTTGTATGTGCAAGAATATCAAGAATTTCAGCGTTTTTGTGGCGCGCAGACACGTTTGATTAATTCCTATGGGGTAACGGAAGCATGTATTGATAGCACGTATTTTGAATTGGGGATTGGGAAATTAGGAACTGGGTTGGTTCCTATTGGTCGTCCATTTGCGAACACGCAAGTTTATATTTTAGATCGGTATCTGCAATTAGTTCCGATTGGGGTTGCGGGTGAATTATATATAGGTGGTGCTGGTTTAGCTCAAGGTTATTTAAATCGGGACGATTTAACTAAAGAGAAATTTATCCCTAATTCCTTCTACCCCCACACCCCTATTTTGTACAAAACAGGAGATTTAGCGCGTTATCTTCCTGACGGTAATATTGAATTACTCGGTCGAATTGACGATCAAGTGAAGATTCGGGGTTTCCGAATTGAACTAGGGGAAATTGAAGCTGTTTTGAGTAGTCATCCCCAAGTTCAAGCAGCAGTGGTGATGGTTCGAGAACTGCAAACCGACAATAAATCTATAGTTGCATATGTTGTTTCTCAGCAACAATCATTAACAACTAGTGAATTGCGTAACTTTCTCAAACAGAAGTTACCTGATTATATGATTCCCAGTGCGATCGCCATCCTGGAAACTTTACCTTTAACACCCAACGGTAAAATAGATCGGCTTGCTTTACCAATTCCAGATATCGAACAGAATCGACAAATAGACTTTGTTCCACCGCGCACAGCAACGGAAGAAGCGATCGCTAATATTATCGCTGCTGTTTTGGGACTCACACAAGTAGGCATTCACGATAACTTTTTTGAATTGGGGGGACATTCCCTACTTGCGACTCAAGTGATTGCGCGATTACAACAAACCTTAAATATTGAGTTACCGCTACGCTCTTTGTTAGCATCTCCCACAGTAGCTGGATTGAGTGAAGCACTGACATCTTCGACAAAGACAGAATCTTCAGTTAATTTACCAACAATTGTCCCAGATCCACAACAGCTATATCAACCTTTTCCCCTCACCGATATTCAACAAGCTTATTGGTTAGGACGCAATGAAGCTTTTGAATTAGGGAATATTGCTGCTCATGGTTATTTAGAATTAGATTGCAATCGCTTAAATTTAACAAGATTAAATCAAGCTTGGCAAAAACTCATTTTGCGTCACGATATGCTGCGTGCTGTCATCTTACCAGATGGTCAACAGCAAATTCTGCCAACAGTACCGGCTTATGAAATCGAAGTTTTAGATTTGCAAGATTTAGAGGTGATGCGTGAGCAGATGTCCCATGAAGTCTTACCTGCGGAACAATGGCCTTTATTTAGGATTCGAGCTACACCCATAGATGAACAGCGTACCAGACTCCACCTCAGTTTTGATGCTTTGATTGCTGATGCTTGGAGTGTGTTTCTGCTGATGCGGGAGTGGTTACATCTATATAATAATTCTGAGTTTGTATTATCACCCTTAGAACTTTCCTTCCACGATTATGTGCTTGGGGAATCAACTTTAAAAAATACACCCCAATATCAACGTTCTCAAGAATATTGGTTTAACCGACTAGATACCTTACCACCAGCACCAGAATTACCTTTAGCGAAAAATCCCAATGCGATCGCCAATCCTCGGTTTCAACGTCGCAGTTCCCAACTGTCTCCAGAACAATGGCGCAAATTACAAAATCGCGCTCAACAATTTAACTTAACTCCTTCGGGAGTTTTATTAGCTGCTTTTGCAGAAATCCTCAGTCAATGGAGCAGAAGTCCCAAGTTTACTATTAATCTCACATTATTTAAGCGTTTACCTTTACATCCCCAAGTTAATGAAATTGTCGGAGACTTCACTTCTTTAACACTTTTAGAAGTCGATCGCTCAGTTCCCGAAAGCTTTAGCAACCACGCTCAACAATTACAGCAACAACTGTGGCAAGATTTAGATCACGGTTATATCAGTGGTTTGCAGGTACAGCGAGAACTTAACCGTCAACGCCAAAGTTACCAATTTATCCCAGTGGTATTTACTAGTACGCTAGGTTTAGAATCACTTGGTCAGGATACATCAATATTAAGTCAGTTAGGGGAGATTGTTTACAGTATCAGTCAAACCCCGCAAGTTTGGTTAGATAATCAAATCACAGAGCAAAACGGAACTTTAATATTTAACTGGGATGCGGTGGAAGAACTTTTCCCCGCAGGTTTGCTGGATGAGATGTTTGCTGCTTACTGCGATTTGCTTCAACAACTAATTACCTCAGATGCGATTTGGAGCGCAAGTCAGGGAGAATTACGACAACCCACAATTGCAAATTATCCCACCGCACCCATTTGTGAGGAAACTTTGCACAGTTTGTTTATCAAGCAAGTGCAAATCCAAGCTCATTCTCCAGCCATCATTACCCCAGAGCGTACCCTAACTTATCAGGAATTATACCAACGCGCTCTGCAATTAGCATCTCAATTGCAAGAATTGGGAGCAAGTTGCGATAATGCGATCGCCGTTGTCATGGAAAAAGGTTGGGAGCAAGTTGTTGCTGTACTAGGAATTTTAATCGCTGGTGCGGCTTATCTCCCCATCGATTCTGAATTACCAGCAGAACGACAATGGTATTTACTCACCCAAGGACAAGTTAAATTAATTGTCACTCAACCTCATCTTCAGCTATCTTTGCCATCAGGTGTTCAACAAGTATGTGTGGAAAGTCAACTCATAGGAGATGAGAAAGATATTAAACTAGTCCAAACTCCCGATGATTTAGCTTATATTATCTACACTTCCGGTTCTACGGGTTTACCCAAAGGAGTAATGATCGATCATCGGGGTGCGGTAAATACAATCTTAGATATTAACCGACGCTTTGCAATTAAACCAGGCGATCGCATCTTAGCTTTATCAACATTAAACTTCGACCTTTCAGTTTACGACATCTTCGGTATGTTAGCGGCGGGAGGAACGATAGTCATTCCCTCAGCAGAGCAAACCAAAGATCCTGCACACTGGTTAGAGTTTATTGTATCTCAGCAAATTACCCTGTGGAACTCAGTTCCAGCTTTGATGCAAATGTTGGTAGAATATCTCGCCAACCAACCACAACGACCTCCATCTCTACGTTTAGCTTTCTTGAGTGGAGATTGGCTACCTCTAAATTTACCAAATCAAATCCAAAAATTGTGGTCAAATATCCAAGTCGTGAGTTTAGGAGGAGCAACAGAAGCTTCAATTTGGTCAATTTACTATCCCATTACCCAAGTAGATCCTAACTGGAAAAGTATTCCCTACGGTAAACCACTCGATCATCAACAAGTTTATGTATTAAATCATAATTTACAGCAAACTCCTGTTTGGGTAACGGGACAACTATATATTGGCGGTATCGGTTTAGCAAAAGGTTACTGGAAAGACGCAGAAAAAACAAACGCTAGCTTTATTACTCATCCAGTTAGCAAAGAAAAATTATATAAAACAGGTGATTTGGGACGCTATTTACCCGACGGGAATATAGAATTTTTAGGAAGAGAAGATTTTCAAGTCAAAATCAACGGTTATAGAATTGAACTCGGTGAAATTGAAGCAACATTAAAACAGCATCCCACTGTCAAAGAAGCAGTAGTCACCACAGTCGAACAAACACAACAATTAGTTGCTTATATTTTTAGCGAACACCACATCACACCAACTCCCAATCTAGGAGAAGCTTACCAACCACCTCAACAAGCAGGAGTATTAAGCGATGCTGGAGGACGCATCGAATTTAAACTCCAGCAACCAGGAATCCGCACATCAGAATCATCGCAAATTACTATTCACTTACCGAAATCTGAACTTGAGCAAACACCTTATCTAGAACGCCAAAGTTACCGACAATTTCTACCGCAACAGATTTCCCTAGAACAATTTAGCAAATTTCTCAACTGTCTCCAGCAAATGCAATTGGGTGATTATCCCATTCCCAAGTATCGCTATCCTTCTGCTGGGAGTCTTTATCCGGTACAAACTTACTTATTCATCAAACCCAACCGCATCGAAACACTCCCAGCAGGAATATATTATTATCATCCCAGCGACCACCGTTTAATCTTACTCCACAGCACCAACGAAATAGACAGCAGTGTTTACCTTGAGAATCAACCACTTTTTGAACAATCTGCTTTTGCAATCTATTTGATTGGGAAACTGAGTGCGATCGCACCGATGTATGGAGAACTCGCTAGAGACTTCTGTCTTTTAGAAGCAGGACACATCGGTCAATTACTCATGAACAGCGCACCAACCCAAGAAATTGGTCTTTGTCCCCTTGGTTATTTAGAATTTCCCCAAATTCAAGATTTATTTAAATTAGAAGCAAATCAAGTTCTCCTTTATAGTTTTGTTGGTGGAAAAATAGACCCAACAGATTCTCAGCAATGGTTATTACTTAAAAATCCTCAAACTACCAAATCAAATTCTAGCCAATTTCGAGAATATCTACAGCAAAAACTTCCACAATACATGATCCCGGCTGAATATATTCTCATTGACACCTTACCCCTAACCCCTAACGGAAAAATAGATAGAAAAGCTTTACCAACTCCCAATCTCGCAACATCCAAATCAGCAGCTTTAGTACCTCCGCAAACCCAAACCGAAAAAACAATAGCCGAATTCGTCCAACAACTCCTGCAAATTGAAGCAGTGGGAATACAGCATAACTTCTTTGAATTAGGAATAGACTCACTCAAACTCGTGCAGTTGAAGAATCACTTACAAACTCAACTCCAAGTCAACATTCCCATGCGCCAACTATTGGTTGAAACCACAAATATTCAACAACTAGCATTAGCTATTGATGAGCAATTAATCATAGCTAAAATCACACAAAAACCTTTATCTACAGGACAAGACGACGAGAAAGAAATAATTCAAATCTGAATGTATTATTCGTGTTCATCCAATACTGCTCGGATAAGACAAATCTATTGACACCCTGTAGAGACGTAGCAATGCTACGTCTCTACATACGAAAAATCCTATCCCTTGCAGGATTGCGTGTTCATCCGTGTTCGTTAATCAAAAACAATTTTCTCACCACCCAATCAAACAACGAACAAAAAAATTATGAACAAAAACCAACTTTTAATCGAACTCGAAAAACGAGGAATCAAACTCTGGCTAGAAAATGACCTATTAAACATCGAAGCACCCAAAGGAACATTAACACCAGAACTACGCGATTCCCTCAAAGAACATAAACCAGAAATTATCAAACTCCTAAATCTCAACAACATCAAAACAACCTCCCTACCAATCATCAAACCAAATCCTCAGCAACTTCATCAACCATTTCCCCTAACCGATATCCAACAAGCACATTGGTTAGGACGCAACAAAGTATTTGAATTAAGCCATGTCAGCAATCATGTTTACATAGAATTTGAAACTAATAATTTAGACATATCCCGCCTTACAGCAGCTTGGCAAAAACTCATTCAACGTCATGATATGCTAAGGGCGATAGTATTACCCACAGGAGAGCAACAAATCTTAGATAAAGTTTCCGATTATCAAATTACCATCTTAGATTTACGAGAATCAGAAACCTCAAAACTCGAAACTGAATTAATAGCAATCCGCGAAAAATTATCTCAGCAAAACTTACCTTCACATCAATGGCCTTGGTTTGATATTCGAGCTACTTATTTAAATCAACAACAAATTCGACTACATCTGAGCATGGATTTATTGCTGATAGATGCTGCGAGTATTCGGATTTTATTTCACGAATGGAATCAACTTTATCAAAATCTGGAATTATCATTACCAACATTAGAATTATCATTTCGAGATTACGTCATTACCAAAAATTCTCTCCAAGACTCAGAATTAGTCAAGCGATCGCAAACTTATTGGTTCAATCGTTTAGATACTTTACCACCAGCACCGGAACTACCCCTAGCTTGTTTTCCCAATGAATTAAAAGAGTATACATTCAAACGCCGTGCTGGAAAACTAGAACCTCATATATGGCAAAAATTAAAACAGCGAGGTCAAAAAGCTGGTTTCACTCCTTCTATCATTTTGCTAACCGCTTTTGCAGAAATGTTAACTTTATGGAGTAAAAATCCTTCCTTTACTCTCAATTTAACTGTCCTGGAACGTCTACCACTCCATCCTCAAATCAATCAAATTATTGGCGATTTTACAAATACAAATCTTTTAGCAATAGACAATTCCTCACCAAATACATTTACAAATCTAGCTCTAAAAATCCAGCAACAATTACTACAAGACTTAGATCATATTTATATTAGTGGAGTAGAAGTACTGCGGAAATTGCTCAATCAAAAGCAAACAGAATTGACCGCAGCTATGCCTATAGTATTTAGTAGTGTTTTAGGTTTGGGTAATTTTGCTCAAGGAGATTTAGAATATAACTTTTTAGGAGAGGTGGTGTATGGTATTAGCCAAACCCCGCAAGTTTCCTTAGAACATCAAGTTGCAGAACACAATGGTAGCTTAATTTTTAATTGGGATGCAGTGGAAGCACTTTTCCCTATGGGGATGTTGGATGAAATGTTTACAGTTTACTGCAATTTGCTGGAGCGTTTAGCCCAAGAAGATGAATTGTGGACAGTACCCATAGAATTATTACCACCAATCCAAATTCATCATCCTCATACACCAATCCCGCAAACAGCTTTACTCCACACTTTGTTTTTTGAACAAGTATCTCAACGTCCACAACAACAAGCTGTCATTAGCAGCGATCGCATTCTCACCTATCAAGAGTTAAGCGATCGCGTCACTGAATTAGCACGACAATTAGGCGATCATTCTCAGGTGGCGATCGCGATCATTATAGAAAAAGGTTGGAAACAGGTTGTTGCTGCTTTGGGTATCCTTGCTGTTGGTGGGATCTATGTCCCCATCGATCCAGGATTACCCAAGGAACGTATATGGTATTGCTTACAACAAGCACAAGTCAAACTCATACTAACTGAAACTTGCCTTGTTCATAGTCTGGAATATCCAGAGAACATCCCGACTTTGTGTATAGATTCATTACCAACTTTACCATCTCACCAGCCATTCCAGCAAATCCCAAAACCCACAGACTTAGCCTATATTATCTACACCTCTGGTTCTACAGGAACACCCAAAGGTGTGATGATTACTCATGAAAGTGCAGTCAACACGATTTTAGATATTAACGAACGCTTTCGGATCGATTCAGGCGATCGCATCTTAGCTATTTCTGCTCTCAGCTTTGACCTCTCAGTTTACGACATCTTCGGCACTTTAGCAGCAGGAGGAACAATAGTCATTCCTGATGCTGCAAACAGTAAAGATCCATCTCATTGGAGTGAATTAATTACCACACACCAAATCACAATTTGGAACTCAGTTCCGGCTTTCATGCAGATGTTAATTGAGTATAATTTAAATCATCCTCAAGTTGCATTTCATACTCTCAGATTAGTTTTATTGAGTGGTGATTGGATACCCTTGAATTTACCCACTCAAATCCAAGCATTATCTCCACAAGCCGAAATCATTAGTTTAGGAGGAGCAACAGAAGCCTCCATTTGGTCAATTTATTATCCAATTACCAAAGTTGACCCCAACTGGAAAACTATTCCCTACGGTAAACCACTTAAAAATCAATATTTTTATGTGTTTAATTTATCTTTGAAAAAATGTCCTCTTTGGGTGACAGGAGAATTATATATTGGCGGTATCGGATTAGCAAAAGGTTACTGGAAAGACGCAGAAAAAACAAACGCTAGTTTCATTATTCATCCAGTTACCAAAGAAAAACTATATAAAACAGGCGACTTGGGACGTTATTTACCCGACGGGAATATAGAGTTTTTAGGAAGAGAAGATTTTCAAGTCAAAATCAACGGTTATAGAATTGAACTCGGTGAAATTGAAGCCACATTAAAACAGCATCCCACTGTTAAAGAAGTTGCAGTTATAAAAGTCAAAGAAATACAACAATTAGTAGCTTATATTGTTCCCCAACCGAAGTCAAACATCACCACCAAAGAAATACGTTCTTTTCTGCAAACCAAATTACCAGCATACATGCTCCCCTCTACTTTTGTGTTGTTAGCATCTTTACCGCTCACAGCAAGTGGTAAAGTGGATCGTCAAGCACTACCTATTCCTGAAGGTACGCAACCAGAATTAACACAAACTTTTACCCCGCCTCGTAACCAAGTAGAAGAACTATTAATTACAACTTGGATGGAATTATTTCAACTTCCGCAAATCAGCATTTATGATAACTTCTTTGCATTAGGCGGACACTCATTTTTAGCACTACAATTAATTTCAGAAATCAATCAAAAATTTCACACAAATATACCTCTCAGCACACTTTTTCACTATCCAACTGTAGCCGAATTAGGAAATTTTCTCATCCAAAATCATCACGCTTCCCCAACACCTATATCTTTAGTCCCCATCCAACCACAGGGAACTCAACCACCATTATTCTGTATTCATCCCACAGGAGGACAAGTAATGGTGTATCAACATCTTGCCACCTGTTTAGGAACAGATCGACCTGTATACGCTCTCCAATCCCGCGCTCTCAACAACTCACTGGATGAGCATAATAGCATTGAAAATATGGCTGTAGAATACGCCAAAATCATTCGCCAACATCAACCTCATGGTTCTTATCATCTCATGGGTTGGTCTATGGGCGGAGTCATTGCTGTTAGTGTTACCAAAGAATTAGAACAGCAAGGATGTAAAGTTGATTTTGTTGGGCTTGTAGATGCATTCTTATTTCCAGATCATACACCAACTTTTACACCCGATCCCTTGTATGAATTAGCGTTAGTGTTTGGTGGTACTTTTGTTGATGCTTTGATAACGCTAGATGCTGTTCAACAGCAGCAACTACGAGATCAACTCATAATTTTAACTTGTGTTGAACGTCTGCAATTAATGATGAATTGGGGACAATCACAAAATTTATTTTCAAAAGAACTATCAGAAGTATCAATTGAAATATTGCAAAAACAACTAGAACTAACCGAAATTCACCAAAAACTCTTAAAAAACCACCAAATACCTCAAATCCAAGCTCAACTCTGCATCTGGTGGGCTGCACAACAACTCACACCAAAATTACCCCGTACCAACTGGAGTCAATATACTATCAACACAACTCACACAAAAGTCTTACATGGCAACCACTTTACCATCATGCATCCCCCCTACATCACAACACTTGCCCAGCAATTACAAGTGTACATTTAATTAACGTGGCATAAAATTACACCAGATTTACACTACCAAAAACGGCTAAATGGAGTTTTTTATAAACTTTAAACCCCCGCGAACGCTTGTTTCACGAGGGTTTTGCTTATGATGCCAGGAACCGGACTTGAACCGGTGACACGAGGATTTTCAGTCTTCTCTCAACCTCTATTTATCAGTACTTTCACGCTTTACAAAACTCCTTTACCTTCAAATTACCCCAAAAAATTGCTGACAATATTTACCTTGCCTAATTTATTTGGGTGTTGCCATCCGTGAGAGGTTAAGATTTTAAGTTTACCTTTTCAATATGAATCTTTGTACTATGAAATAGTAATGTTATTAACTCAATTTTGGTATTTTGGCGATTACGAACACTCAATTTACAATCCAAAAATTTACTTATCTACTGTCATAGCTCTCCCAAAATACCGTCGATATAATTCACAACTGATTGCCACCTGATTCCCTCGTAAAGTAACAAGTCCCATACTGTGTAGCTTAAATCCTAAAAGCTGTTCCATCTCTACAGATTGTGATGACTTTAAAACTTGGTTATATGCTGCCGCTAATTGAGGATGTTCTTGGAGATTTCGTAAATGCCGATGTAGGTGATTGCTGTAAATTCCTGCATCTGTAGCAGCCATTTGCACTAGCTGATTGAGAGTTAGGTCATGCCGTGCTAGGTGGTAGAAAGCTTGTTGCACTAAATAAGGATGTCCTGCCACAAGTTGCATTAACTCAGATACTTCACTTTCTGATAGATTCAATCCATAACATGAAAGTAAACTAAAGACTTGTTCGGTTGTAAACGCCTGCAATTCTATTGCCAATCCTACATTAAAAGGAGATTTATTAATATCTAAAGGAATATAAACTTCTGTAGAATGAATAATTATTAAGCGTAAATTTTGCCAGAGAGGATTACCACTATCTCCATAAGCTGCTTCTTCATACCACGATCGCAACAAGGTAAAGAAATCATCAGCAATTTCTGGATGCAAAAATACTTCATCAAGTTGATCCAAAGCTAAAACTAAAATACCGTTTATATCCGGTAGCAAACAGTCTTCAAAGTAAGCTGTACAGTTGCTTTTGCTGCCAAAGGTTTCGCTCCAATAATCCTCTACTCTATGAGGCAAGTGGAGCTTGCGAGTAATAGATGCACAGAACCAACGCAAAAACCGATCCAAGTCAGTGAAAACTGCTCGATCTGCTTGCTGTAAACTAAGGGCTACAGTATGTACTTCCAGTCCATCTTCACTATCAAAATTCTGTTTTTTCGCATGAGCGAGAATTCTCACCATTAGAGAAGTTTTACCCATTTGACTAGGCGCTTTGATGCGAATTAGCGCTCCTGATCGAGTAATTTCTTCATAACAGCGTGATTCTGCGGGAGGACGTTCTACGTAAAAAGTAGAGTCCAATGCTACCAGTCCAAACGGTGCTTCTAATGGCGTTGGGAGATGCGGTGACGCACAGAGTATTTCATCTATATTTCTCCTGTCCCAGTGTTCCTCAATCCCCGCGTCCCTCAGTCCCCGTGTCTCCGTGTCCTCTTCATGAATAGCTCGCTGTGCCAAAACAGCCATTAAATTATTTTTACTGACTTTCTCTCCCAGACTAGATGAAAGGATATGCCATAGTTTTGGCCCGACATCATGTTTTATGTATTCAGGAGCATAACCACTCTCTACTGCAATTTGGTCATATTTTTGACCTAACCAAGATCCCCGCAAAACAGCAACCTCAATGTTTCTCAAATGTCTAGAGTTCTCAGCAAAAACAGCCGCATCTGCTAGCTTCAAGGCTAGTTCAAAAGGTATAATTTTCTCTCCAATACTATCAGTCATTTGTCTTCACTTATACCAGTTGGCAAATTTCCATAATTGCTTTTTCTGCAATCTGCTTAAACATCCCAGTTAAAGGATGATTGGGATATTGCAAGCAAAACAAGCCACAACTACCTAGTTGCACCATATCTTCTGACAGTGGCAAGATACCTGCTAGGGTTATGTTATAAGTTTTTTCTACTTTTTGTTGTAGTGCTGAAAAGTCCATTCTCATTGGTGTTTTATTAACGACTAGCATCATGTTACGGACTTTGAGCTGACGAGCAACATCGATTGTAACTGCTGTTCCCTCAAAGTCTTGGCAATCTGGGCGCATGATCACCAACAATAGGTCAGAAATAGCGATAGATAATAAAGTTTCTCGACTCAGACCAGGGTGAGTATCAATAAATAGGTAATCTAAATTTAGTTCTGCGATTAATTGTCGAAATCCACTATTGAGTAGACTAACGTTGTATCCTTCGTACTCAATTCTGGCAATTTCATCAGCACTTACACTAGAAGGAATTAGGAAAAGTTTACCTTTGCCTTCTATCCCTATATGAGAGCTAATGTCGCAAGCCGTTTCACGAATGACACTACGATGCCACAAATAGTCATTTAAAGTATTTTTAATAACAATCTGATCAGTGTGAAACAGATTATGAATACCTGGAGACTTAAGGTCAGTATCCACGACTGCAACTCGGTTTCCCTTTTGGGCGATCGCCACTGCTAAATTTGCTGTTAAGTTAGATTTACCAGTTCCGCCCCGAAAAGAATGAATAGCAATAATTTTAGACATAAGACACCTCGCCAGCGTTGGGAGTCTACTGAGCGCGGGAGTATTCTCCTAACTGTTCCATTTCTTAGAATCGCGCGATCGCACTAGAATGCGAAAGATCAGTTTTGCGGCGAAGAATAACTTGAAAAACTGGTCTTGACAAAAAATAATTTTTATGGATGTGTTTTTTGAAACAAGACTTGATAGCATAGTAATTAAAGTAATATTTATCACTTTAATTAGACAAAAAGGATGGGAAACTCGTCGTAAAGCCGAGAACGAACGACTAAAACGGGAAATTGCTCAGATGGTTGTGCTATTGCGTGAATCTCTAGTAAGTAAGGATGAAGCTATAAACAACCTCTACGTTGTAGCAGAGCGTATGGATCGGATTCAATCCTTGGTTGATTCAGTGGAAGACGAAACAATAAGCAATACTGTAGGTCTGATACAAAAGTTTAGACGCATCTGGCTTGCAATTAAAGAGATACTTTCGGAATAAACAAGCACGCTCATGAGCAAAAAATCAGTACCAACCACAAGAATTCAAAATAAAACAAAGTTGGGAGAGCAAATTCGCAATATTGCTGACCGACTCAAACAAGAGACTGAGGTGCAGATAAAAGCAACATCTCGTATTTTAGGGGCTGCTGCTCAAATTTCCGAAAATCATGATCGCCTTATTAATGAAGTAGTCGATATGGTTGAAGAAGACCTTAACCAACAAACCCAGACATATCAAAGAGACATTTATACAGTTGAGATTCTCAAGAAACAGTTTAAAATATTACGTGAAGCAAAGGATCACTTTAAACTGAAAGCTAGTAGTTGGGAATCTCTTGCTAACAAACTAAATGATCCAGCATTCCAAAAGCTTATGCCTGAGAATAGACCTCAATCAGATCAGGCTTTGAAAAGCAAAAGCAACGGTATGAGAAAACTTGAACATGATCATAAGAATCTTGAAGGATTGACAGTTCGTTTAGAACCAGATGTCGCAGAAATGTTTCCTAATTCTCAAGCAGTAAATGAAGCTCTACGTTTTCTGATTAGAGTTACGAATAAAAATCGTTGCTGAAACTATAAATTGGACAAAAGTTTTTCAATCTTTACCTCGGATTCACAGGTGAATATTCCCCAAACCGCCACCGTAAGGGAGTAGCATTTCGGGTTTCCAAAATTTGATCTATCCCAAACTCAACTAAACGCTGTGCCTCAGCAAAACTACTTAAGCGCTCTGCATCCCAAATTACTTTTGCCTTTCCTGTTAATTGCAGAGTATGTCCTTGTTCAAAATCAATAAACAATAAACCTGCACCTGCATTTACAGCCAAGTTACCGAAGCTCTGAAACATATTGTTACCAGCGTAATCGGGAAACACCAGCTTGTTACTATTTAAAACTTGCACAAATCCCGGATATCCACCTCGATGCGATGCGTCTGCACCAACTTCCGGATGGGAAGTGGCGATGAAAAAAGTATCGGCTTGGGTAATCCAGTGTTTATCCTTCTCATTCAAAGCCTCTCTAGTAAAGATTGCAGGGTTTTCTAAAGATTCTGTAGTTACTACGTCTAAGTGACGCACTTGAATATACTTAGGACAATTAAAAAACGCTTGCTCAATACTGACGTTTATCTTTCCTCCTGGCTGAATTTCTGCTTTACCGTTAAGACGCAAGCGCCTACGATTTACCAAATCAATTACAAGTAAACCGATTTGTGGATTATCACCCAGGTTTTGATGTAACAAATCGCTTGCTAAGAAAAACTCATCAATCAGTAAAGTCTGCTGGTTTAACACTTGCACAAAACCAGGTTCTCCCGTAAGCAATGATGCCCAAACTCTACCTTTCGTGTCTACCGTACTCGCAATGACCAATTGCTGGGTACGCAAGAATTGTTGAGCAGCTGGTTTAATAACACTGCTAATGAGACTACACAGACGCTGCGCCTCTTCTCGCACTCCCGCTTGGGTTTGGACGGCGATTTCTCCAGAATGAAAAGACATTGGAATTTTAGATTTTGGATTTTTGGATGAGTCAGCAATTCAGTAACGTCGCTTTCTTAATATTTCATTACACAACCTGAATTGCTCAAGATCAGTTTGGCAAAAATTAAACACAGTAAAAACTGATCTTGGCGAATATTTATTAATGTGTTATTGCAAATGACATCCTGGTTCTACAATATTTATACCTAGACAGTTGAGCTTAATTCTCAGCGATTTCTATTCATACTCAGGTCAAACACACTTAAAATATCGTGGCTACTCTCAAAGCTTCTCAACAGGGACTAGCAAAAATTAAGCAAGCCAGAATTGCAAAGGAGTGGTCTGTCGATGATTTTAGATGGATTCAGTCAGCTAGTGAAGTTTTAGGAGTTTCTTGGCAAGAACAAGGGGTTCTGGCGAATGGTATCTCAGAAGGAACTTGGAAGCGCTTCTTAGCAGGAAAACACCCTATTAACGCTGAGGCGTTTAAAGCTTACTGCCAAGTTTTGGGGGTGAATTGGGAAGAAGTTTCACAGAAGGAGTCAACAGTCAACAGTCAACAGTTATTCCCCGCGTCTTCCTCTCATCCTCACGCAGACTGGGGCGAAGCGCCTGATGTCTCAATTTTTTATGGACGTGCAGAAGAATTAAACATAGTTCAACGCTGGATTGTACAAGAAAATTGCCGCTTGGTGACGCTGCTGGGGATGGGTGGAATTGGTAAAACCTCTTTGGCTGTCAAGCTAGCGCAACAAATCTTTGTAGAGACTCAAGATGTAGCGTCTGTTATTTGGCGGAGTCTTCGTAATGCTCCCCCAGCTGAAGATATTTTGGCTGAGTTGATTCAGTTTTTATCCAGACAACAGGAAACAAATTTACCAGCTAACTTAGAAGGGAGAATTTCGCTGTTACTAAAATATTTACGTTCGTTGCGTTGTCTGTTGATTCTCGATAATGCTGAGTCAATTTTACGCTCAGGCGATCGCACTGGTCGTTATCGAAGTGGATACGAGGGATATGGTGAACTTGTGCGATGTGTGGCGGAAACTTCGCACCAAAGTTGTTTGATTTTAACTTCGCGAGAGAAACCACAAGGACTTGCAAGGTTTGAAGGGGAAAGTTTACCTGTGCGTTCTCTGCAACTTACAGGTTTACCAGAGACAGAAGGACGTTCATTATTCAATGTTAAAGGAAAATTCACAGGCTCGGATGCTCAATGGCAAGCTTTGATTTCGCGTTATGGTGGAAATCCCCTCGCATTGAAGATTGTCGCTTCTTCTATTCGCGACTTTTTTGGTGGTAGTATTTCGCAATTTCTGGAAATTTCCCAGCAAGGTGCATTTATATTTGATGATATTCGCGATCTACTTGACCAACAGTTCCATCGTCTCACTACGTTGGAACGAGAAATTATGTTTTGGATTGCAATCAACCGCGAACCGGTTTCATTGTCAGAATTACAAATAGATTTCGTTACCCATATCCTACCGCGTGAATTGCTAGAGTCCCTTTCGTCTTTACAAAGACGTTCTTTTATTGAACTAAGTAGAGACGCGAAATTTCACGTCTCTACATTCACTCAGCAACCTGTGGTGATGGAGTATGTCATTAACCAGATAATTGAGAGAGTATCTGAGGAAATAGTCACTCAAGAAATTTCTCTGTTTGCAAGTCATACATTAATTAAAGCCTTAGCTAAAGATTATGTCCGGGAGACACAGATAAACCTGATTTTGCAACCTATTATCAACGAATTGACTACACAGCTTGGCAGTTCTGAAAATATTTCCTTTAATCTTAATCAAATTCTCTCGAACTTGCGCGGACAAACACCCAAACAAACGGGATATGCAGCAGGAAATACTCTGAATTTATTACACCAAGCACAGGTTGATATCAGTGGCTTTGATTTTTCCGGTTTAACGCTTTGGCAAGCCTATCTACAGGGTGTAAATTTACATGATGTCAATTTTTCAGGCTCAGATTTATCTCACTGTATTTTTACGGAAACTCTAGGTAATATTTTGTTTGCTGCCTTTAGCCCAGATGGTGAATTATTGGCGACCTGTGACACTGATTGTCATGTGCGTCTGTGGGAAGTGAAATCAGGAAAATTATTGTTGATTTGTCAAGGTCATACTAACTGGGTACGCTTTGTAACGTTTAGTCCAGATGGGGAAATTTTAGCGAGTTGTGGTGCTGACCACACAGTTAAACTTTGGAATGTCGCTGATGGTGTGTGTATAAAAACGTTGATTGGACATGAGCATGAGACATTTTCTGTAGCATTTAGTCCAGACGGTCAGATATTAGCTAGTGCTAGTGGCGATCGCACAATCAAATTATGGAATATCCGCGATGGTATTTGCCTGAAAACACTGACAGGACATACAGATTGGCTGCGTTGCGTTGCGTTTAGTCCCGATGGAGAAACTTTGGCTAGTGGTAGTGCTGACCACACAATTAAGCTATGGGATGTAAGTGAAGGTAAATGCTGGAAAACTTTGACTGAACATCAAGGCTGGGTACGTTCAATAGCATTTAATCCAGATGGGCAAACTTTAGCGAGTGGGAGTGGCGATCGCACAATTAAACTCTGGAATTACCACACTGGTAAATGCATTAAAACTTACACAAGACATACGAACAGTGTCTATGCAGTTGCTTTTAGTCCCCAAGGTGAAATACTTGTTAGTGGTAGTGGTGACTATACTGTTAAACTTTGGGACTGTCATACCCACATTTGTATCAAAACACTACACAGACAAACTAATGAAGTTTGTTGTGTCGCTTTTAGTCCAGATAATCAAACCATCGCTTGTGTTAGCTTAGACCAAACCATGCGGTTATGGGATTACCGCAATGGACAATGTTTAAAAACTTGGTATGGTAATACAGATTGGGCGCTGCCTGTGATATTTAGTCCGAATGGGCAAATTATTGCTAGTGGTAGTAATGACAAAACTGTGAAACTATGGGACTGGCAAACGAGTAAATTTCTTGTCAGCCTGGAAGGACATACAGACTTTATTTACGGACTGGCTTTTCATCCCAATGGAGATATATTAGCTAGTGCTAGTACTGATGCCACAGTGCGATTGTGGAATTTGAACACAGGGCGATGTTTGCAAATTTTACAAGGACACACAGATTGGGCTTATACTGTGGCTTTTCACCCCAAAGGTGATATAGTTGCTAGTGGTAGCGCTGATTGTACGATTAAACTGTGGAACTGGCGCACCGGGCAATGCCTGCAAACTTTTACTGGTCATCGAGATAAAATTTTTGCGATCGCCTTTAGTCCAGACGGAAAAATTTTCGCTAGTGCCAGTGTAGACCAAACTGTGAGATTGTGGGATTGTGAAACTGGTCTTCTGCAAACTTTAGCAGCTCATAATGCCAGGATTTACGCTGCGATATTTAGTCCAGATCATCAGATTTTAGCGACTTGCAGCACAGACCAAACAATTAAACTTTGGGATTGGCAGACAGGGAAATGTCTGAGAACTCTCACAGGACATACCAACTGGGTCTTTTCCATCGCTTACAGTCCTGATGGGCAGATTCTTGCTAGTGCTTCCCATGACCAAACAGTGAGAATTTGGGATGTGAAAACTGGGGAATGTCGTCATATCTGCGTAGGACATACTCATTTGGTGTCTGCTGTGGCTTTTAGTCCAGATGGGCAATTTGTTGCCAGTGGTTCACAAGACCAAACAGTGAGGGTTTGGGATGCGGAGACGGGGGAGTGTATAAGAATGTTGAGGGCGAAAAGACTTTATGAGGGGATGAATATTACTGGTGTGAAAGGATTAACAGAGGCGACGATTTTGACTTTGCAAGCGCTGGGTGCGGTGGTGGAATAGCGTTCGCTCTCAACACTCAACTTCTTTGAACATCATGCTTCATCCATTATCTCTAAAACCCATATTCTGCACCCATGCTGTCACAATCGGTAATTACTGAAATAAATTTACCAATAAAGAATCAAAAAATACTTTTTGTTCCAGAAAGAGATTTTACCAAGCGTGAATAACTTGATTTAGTATGTCGAGTCAATTGTCAATCAGGAGCAATAATCACCAAATATATTTTTCCGATAATTGATAAGTAAATTTCTATGCTGACTTACATTTATGATCAAAATTGTAAATATTATGAGGCTCTCGAAAAAATAACTAAACATGATAATTTAGAGCTATTAATAAGGCAAAGTTAGCTCGGATGTGGGACAATAAAGAAGTAGACAAAAGAGAATGTATTATAAATTATGTAAGAAATTGATAGTAACGATGGCAATCTTCAGGTAAAAGCGAAAGTATAAAATCTCTATCTTGGTTCCAATTAGAAATATGTTTTGGATGATTAAATGTCACCAAATGAATAGATGATAACCCGCAACTAGGGTTAATAATCTCATGCTTTCCTTCAAAACTTTTTAGCAGTGTGGGTGACAGGATCAAACTCAAAACGCTCTTGATAGTTGGTGACTCCGTAAAGATTAAACGTAATGGCTGGTTCTTCTCCTAGCACTTCAATATTGTGGATAGCATCTGGTGTAAAGCCAATAATTTCACCAGGAACTAAGATTTTTTCCCCGACATATTCGATGCGGGATGGGTATTCTGATGTGGGTGTTGGCGTAGCCTCTCCTTGAGAGACTCGCCGCCAAAACTGATTCTTTTCCTGCCCACTGACAAGAGCAACAATTCCCCAAGTACTGTGGTTATGAATGGGAGAAATATGACCGGGTAGCCAAGCAACCATCTGCACTGTAAGAGGAAATTCATATTCATCATACAGGAATTGGACAGACCAGCCTGGAACAGCAGGTGGTTCGGTAAACTCCATTTGGAGCCAATAGGAACTAGTCAGTAACTTCCGCACTAACGGCGCGATCGCCCGGATGCGAGCGCAATTATCGTCTACAGTATCGAGGATATCTTCTAGTTCTGTAAGAAATCGATATAAACGATAGGGCTTTTCTGGTAAGGCTAGTTCTTGAAGGTGAAGCGCAACACAATCACCACTATCTTTGACTAGCCAGTCTTGAGACTGAATATCAAGGCTTTTCTGTGCAATCATTGTAAATCTAATGATAAATATTAAATTTGTGAACTTTGCATCACTACAGTTCCGGTAGGACGAGAGACGTTTGGGTCTGTTTCCAGCGTCACAATTAACCCGGAAAATTGTGGGTGATAAAATTCTTTGTACATTTGATTTGTAAATGGTAACTCATATGAAGCAGTTCCCCAGGAATAGGGCTTGACTTCACCGCAGGGTAACTTTTCGTTGGCAACAACTGTCCATAATAGGTAAACATGACCAGGAGGTGGAGCAGGAAGATTTTGGAAAACCATCACTGCTTTTTGTTTTTCAGGATTTATAATTACACTTCCCGAACTGTTATTTGTAGAGTTGACTGCTTTAAAAGTAAACAATCGCGTTTGCGAATTTTGCAGTAGGTTCTTAACCGCTTGAGCTTGAGCAAAATCCTGCCGTAATCTTTGATTGTCTGCTGTGACAACACCCAGATTTTGACGCAACCGATAGTTATCAACCCCTAGAACTACCACCAACAACGCTGCAATACTACCAGCAATTTTTGTCCATTGTCTTTGCGATCGCGTAGCGACTCCTGTGGAGTATCGCACTGGTGCTGAAGTATCAGTTCGCTTAACTTGAATATTATCTACAGTCACTTGTTTGGCAGAACCTTCAGCTTTTTCCAGAATTTTTGGCAACAAATGCACTGGTGCTTCTACCTCGGTAAAGCCATCTAACACTTGTCGCAGAACTTCCTGTAAATCCTCAACTTCGGTAATCAGTTCTGGATGTTCATCAAGTAACAGCCGAAACTCTTCAGCTTCTTCAGGGGTGAGATCATCAGCGACAAATCCCGCAGCGAGGTTTTTGATGTGTTCGGGATCGAAAGATTTATTCATATGCTAATAAATCAGAATCTAGTAGAATGCGCTTGAGTTTTAGTAATCCTTGGCGGGTGCAGGTTTTGACTGTGCCTAGAGGAATATCAAGTTGTTTGGCAATTTCTGACTGACTTAATCCTTGGTTATAAGCCAGTTCGATTACTTGGCGCTGCTTGAGAGGAAGTTGGTGCAAAGCATGATTAATTCGTTGCGATCGCTCTGCAAAACTCGCCTGTTCGACGGGTGTTGGCTCTGATGTTGCTTCATTTGTCATCGTTTGTCCCCATTTTTCCACAAGTTTTAGTTGTCTGCTGCGAGCGCGAAGTTTATCAATCGCTCGCGATCGCGTTATCGTCACCAGATAGCGCACAAAAAAGCGACAATCTGGATTGCTAGATGCTTTTCGCCACAGCGTGAGAAAAATTTCTTGAGTCAAATCTTCGGCTTCTTGGGAGTTTGCCAAAATTTTCAGCGCCAATCCATAAACTAAGCGACCATGACGATTGAATAAAATGCTTAATGCCGAAGAGTCGCCATTTTTGAGCGCCACAAACAAAGCTTCATCCGTCACCTCGGAAAGCTCTCTCGATTTTGACTGGGGTAGTTTAGGCTCCATGCTGTTTTAAAACCAGGTCTAAACTGATACAGTTGCAAGTTAAGGATAAATTTTGTGCCATCACCTCTCTCCACAACTAAACCAAGAGATATTTCCTCTTAAGTGTCATCTATATTTAGATGACGACTGGTATTATGCGATCGGATTGGATGCTCGATGTAGATATTTGGTTATTTTTCTGTATAACTAGTTTTCCGAGACGGTACCAACTACTCATGGCTGAAAATTTTCAAGGCACAGAAGGCATTTTGAATTTAATTAAATCCAATTTTGATAGCTCAGTCGTCTTATAAACAGATGCGTCACAATTGACTACTCCAGTTCCAATCTCAGGTCAGCATCGTGGCAGCATACTTCAATTAAACAATTTCAGCTTGAGGACAGGAAGAATTTTATGCATAAACATGCGAATTTCTTGCTCAAAATTTGTTTGAGCAGCCTTGTTTTTACAGTATCAATGGTCGCAACAACTTCTGCTAGTTTTTCTGCAACTGAAGCTCAATCATCAATTACGAAGGTTGCTCAGGCAAATCCCTGTGCTGGTAAAAATCCTTGTGCAGCTAAAGTCAACTCTGTCGGAGGACCCCTAGCGAAAGAACTTCAGGGTAAACCTGTCGTGGTAGATGTGTTTGCTACCTGGTGTCCTGGCTGCAAAAATATTGCTCCTACCCTATCGCAATTGAAACAGGAATATTCCGGCAAGGTCAACTTTGTGGTCTTGGATGTAACTGATAAAGCCAAGCTCAAACAGACGGAAGCAATGGCGCAAAGATTAGGTCTGGGGAAATTCCTAGAAGCTAACAAGAGTAAAACAAGTACAGTAGCGATCGTTGACCCGGCGACTGGCAATATTTTAACTATCTTCAAAAACAATCCCAACAAGGCTGACTATACCAAAGTCCTCGACACTGCTCTAGCGAAAAAGTAGTTGAGTGACAGCATCGCTCCTATAAAGATAGGGGCGATGCTAGGTTTTCGTGGTTGCAAACCCTCGCTAGCGTACTGATACCATCTGGAAAAATGTTTGCGACAGATGGATTGCGAAAACTAAGGAGAATTCCATGAAACAAATACCTCAGTCGTCAACTGAGCAAACCTCTTGCCAGCGTTCTAAAATCTCGAAAAAATGGCTAGTTTACGGTGGATTGGGGTTACTATCACTGATTTTGGTTCTCACCCTCGGACCTGTAATCAGTCATCCGATTGAGCGAGTAATTTCGATTGTAGAAAACCGTTATCAGCAGTGGTTTGACCAACAGGACACAGCAAATCCCTTTGTGTTGCTGCCTTTGGCGTTTATTGGTGGGGTGATTGCTAGTGTCTCTCCCTGTATCTTGGCGCTTTTACCAGTCAACCTCAGTTACATCGGCACGCTGAAAATTAAATCCCGTTGGGATGCTTTCACTAAGGCTGGCTTGTTTGTCCTGGGAGCAGTGACGATTTTAAGCCTGTTTGGTTTAGTTTCATCCTTCGCCGGAGCCGTAATGGTGGAGTATCGAGGCTATATCAATATTGTTGTGGGACTGATTATGGCTGTGATGGGTCTGTGGTTGATGGGGGTGGTAAAGCTGCCCCTACCACAGATGAATGTGAATCTCCCCCAGGCAGGGCCTTATGGGGTGGGGTTGACTTTTGCCCTGGTAAGTTCACCCTGTGCCAGTCCGGTGCTGTTTGCGGTGCTGGCGGCAGCCGCAGCCACAGGTTCGCAGGTATTGGGTACGCTGACGATGGTTAGCTATGCTCTGGGTTATACTATCCTGATTTTTCTAGCGAGTTTATTTACGGGACTGGCGAAACAAAGTAACCAGTTGTTGAAACATTCCGAAGGGATTATCCGTTTTGGTAGTCTGGCGCTGATTTTGACTGGGGGATACTACCTGTTTTCTGGTACTCAATGGTTTGTGGGAGGTTAGTTAAATCATGGTGGAGAATCTGGTGATTATTGGCTCTGGTCCAGCGGGTTATACTGCCGCCATCTATGCGGGACGCGCTCAACTCAAGCCCTTGGTATTTGAAGGGTTCAGTGCTGGGGGAATACCCGGAGGTCAATTGATGACAACCACTGAGGTGGAGAACTATCCCGGTTTCCCTGAAGGAGTTCACGGTCCAAAGTTAATGCAGCAGATGCGCCAGCAAGCATTGCGCTGGGGTGCTGTATTAATCGCCGATGATGCAATTGCTGTAGATTTTACTCAATACCCCTTTGCGATCGCCTCTGCTGATCTGCTGGAAGTTAAGGCTCGCGCTATGATCATCTGTACGGGAGCCACTGCTAAAAGACTGCATCTGCCAGGTGAGGAGAAGTTTTGGAATAACGGTATCTCTGCCTGTGCGATCTGCGATGGGGCAAATCCTTTGTTTGAGAATGCAGATATTGCTGTGGTTGGTGGGGGGGATTCGGCTGTGGAAGAAGCTCTTTATCTGACTAAGTATGCCCGTAGAGTTCATTTACTGGTGCGGAGCGATCACCTGCGGGCTGACAAGACGATGCAGGAGCGTGTATTCCATCACACCCAAATTCACATTCACTGGCATAGCTCACCCATCAATGTGGATGGTGATGAGGTACTACGTAGCGTCCAAATCCGAGATACACAAACGGGTGCAGTTTCCGATTTAACAGTGGGCGGGTTGTTCTACGCCATTGGTCACACCCCCAACACGCAACTGTTTCAGGATCAATTAGAACTGGATGAAGCAGGCTATATCAAAACTCAGGGTAAGAGTACAGCTACTAATATTCCCGGAATTTGGGCGGCTGGAGACGTTCAGGATTGTGTTTATCGTCAGGCAATTACCGCAGCCGGTACGGGTTGCATGGCAGCCCTGGAAGCTGAACGGTGGTTATCAACAGATGCGATCGCCTCCGGCGAGGGGAACGCCATCGCTTGCTAATTTCGCTTCCTAGACCATGTTTTTTATACCAGTATTTAGGAGATAAATATGCAAGAAACTTTTTCTGTTGATCAAACTTTCTTTACAGGGCGAGCAGCTTTTGAATGGTTGATGCAGGAATCTAATCGGCTAATTATTGTCAAGTTTGTGGCTCCCTACTGTCCTTCCTGTGAAACACTTAAACCTGTGCTACATCAAATAGCTGTTGATAACACAGGTAAATTGCATTTGGTTGAACTCGATATGAGCGAAGAACCTGAACTTGCTATTAGCTTTGGTGTCAGAAGCGTCCCAACAGTAGTATTACTTAAGAAGCAGCAAATATTAGCACAGATTGTAAGCTTGAAACCTAAAAAAGAGTATGCAGATATTATTACCAAATTAGCTACCGGATAATACTATGCAAACTCTGCGAGAGGTTGCGCTAGGGGCGTAGATCATCGCATAAACCCCGCTCATCCTCTTTAACATTTGCGCTATTCTTCAAATAATTTTGCATAACTACTTATTTTGTTGCGTTCCATTTCCTCGTCGCATAAAAGCGCGTGAGGCTTTTTGCCCCACGCAGCCTAGATTTTATGTCTTATTCGATTGCGTTAACTAATTCACTCCCTCCACACCGAAATAATTAGCCAACACCAACACAACCTCCTGAGTCAAACTCTCTGATAACTCTGGCAAATAGACACGAATTGCATTCCTGACAGCAGCATCGAATTCTCCAGCATTAGCCGTAGCATTACGGACAAATGGCTCAATTAACTTGATTAATTCGTAACTGCTACTTAAGTCCGTATTCTGAATTGCCCGGTCTAGTGGTGGTGCTGTGGGGTCGGGGAATTCTGGAAGAATGCGGCTGACGAAGGTGACGCGGTGGAAGACGCGCCAGCAAGCGGGGCCGCCTTCGGGTTGTCGTGCTTGGCGGAGTGCTTGAGCGTTGGGGGAATTATTCTCTTCTAACCAGATGAGATCGACGACTTCATTAAAGAAAGCGTCGTAATTTTGGGTATCTGGGGTGAGGTAGAAGCTCAAGAAACGATAGGCGTTGACTTTACCGGGAGCATCCAAAGGATTACCATTGGCATCATATTCGCGGATGGGGCGATCGCCTTCATCTCGCACTAAGTTACCGCGTTCATCTAGTCTAAATCTCTGTAAGTCGCCTGGGGTGTTGTTTTTCAGGTCGATTCTAAAAGATTGGCTGGCTTCTTTGGTTTTGGATTTAGTCAGGTTTAAACTACCACCAAAGGATGCTTTAGTTTCTACGTTTAAACTGATACCAACTACTTCCCCGGTGGCGGCAGCACTGAAGGTGGCGTTACCTGTGAAATTATACGCTCCACTGGTAGATTCTTGCTGTACATCTGTGGTTTCTGTCGATTCAGCGAAGAGTCCACCGTCGGCTGTCCAGATGTAGCTGTTGACTAAGTTACGTTTACTGTATTGCTCTGGTAAATCGTTGTTGGAAGTCAACGCATCGATTAAACCACCAGCAGCAATTCCCGCAGCGGCTACAAAGGGTGCAGCTGCGCCGGCAACTGAGGCTCCGGCGATCGCACCTGTGAGTCCTCCAGCTAAAACACCAGTTGCACCGGGGGGTGTGGTGCGGAAGTCTTCGTAGAAGGTACGCAAGCGGGTTTCTTCGGCTTGGATACGCTGACGTAGGGCGTAAGCTTCACTGGGTTTGAAGTAGCTGTACTCGCCGTAGGTTGTAGCTTCGGGATAATCTGGATCTAATACCTTGCCGTTTTGGTCATAACCGACAGCACCATCGAGTGTGCCTTGTTTGGTGTAACCAGGTTTGATGGGGAAAGGAATGATGTTGGTATCCTTGGGAATATTGGGATTAGGAACCATCCTGAAGGTAACGAGGGCGCGGTTATGTGCCAAGCGGAGGGCATAGATATCAGCAGTTTCCGACTCTACTAGAGCAAAGCCGACGTTGGATGGTTGGTAACGGCGAGGCATGGCTTTATTCAGCCGTCTGTTAATATTTGGATCTTCCCAAGCGCCACCTAAACCAACAGATGTCATTTTGCTGACATTGGTTTTGTTAGTTTGTTGCTGGTTACTCGACCATCTCAACTCAGTATCTAATTTGACTGAGCCACCAAATTTAACACCGCCAGCAATAATATCTCTAGTGATAATACCGAAGCCTAAAGGAGCAACTACACCATCGATATTTTGGCTCACTTCTCCAGTGATGGATGCTTCAAAGGAGGAGTTGAAACTACTGCTTTTACTCGCAGAAAGTGTGTAGGAAACGCTATCAGCTTCGACAAACTCTACAGAAGTGGTATCAACGTAAGTGCTGGAAGAATCATCAATAGGCCCGGCGGTGAGGTTTTCGGAAGGAACGGGGGGCGCACCTTCGATGTAACCTTTGATTTGCGGGTCGAATTGGACTTGACTAATCCATTCGGTAATTAAGTTACCAACTTTGTAACCTGTGAGCAAATACCAATGACCGTTTTGAATGAAACTGTAGCAGCGTTTGTGAACTCCAGTGATTTCGCCGTTGTCGGCGGTTTGGATGTCTGCGTATTCGGCGATCGCAGGACGGCTGGTAATATTACTGTTGTATCTGTTACTTACACTACCCAGAGCATTCCTGACTAAAGGTATGTCATCAGAAAGCGGTGCGCGGGAGAGGGTATGTTGAATATCGGCATTCTGGCTAGCAGTAAGGCGATTTCCCCGGAGACTGCTGTCGTTGACGGTGCTGACTCTACCTGCTGTTGTAGGATCAGATTCAAACTCGTAGTAAGCTAGCAGGTTTTCCCGTTCGCCTTTGAGTTGTCCAAATAGGTTATCGAGAATTTGTTCTTGAGTGCGGAACTGTTTCCAGATGCGGACTTCATCAATTGCTCCCCGGAAATCTCGACCCACGGTAAATTGGTTATTTGGCAAGGTGACAGCATTGATGGGGGCAATCTGGGCAGGGATACCGTTGATGTATAATTCTAGTCTGGTAGCTGTGGGTGAAGGGTCAGCAACCCAAGTAGCACCGATGATTCTGGCTTCATCGTTACCGATTAAATTGGCGGTAGTGTTACCGAAACCTTCGTTAATGCGCCACTCACCGGCTAATTTATTGCGATCGCTATTATTTTGGTGTAATTCACCCATACTTAAAGCACGGTTCCACACCCGCAAGCTGCTGATAGTTCCCAACAGATAACGGGGATAACCATTAACAATGCTTGACCCTTGGGGTATACCATTACACCTACCTACTTCCAGAGGTTGTAAACTGGTCACTGGTTTACCGCTACTAGTTCTAGTTACCTTAAATTGTCCGTTCCAGTACAAGTTAACTGTGTAACCATCGTCAGTTTGTGTACCTGTGACGGCAATGTTCACCGGAGTACCAGGGGTAGGGGCGTTAACGGGGGCAATTACTAGGCGTGGTTCTTGATTATCTTCATAACCAAAACACAGGCTGTAGTTTGTCGCCGAATCTCGTCTGACGTATAACCAAGCAGTGAGTTCGGGGTTGTCTCTGCCAATTCTACCTTTTTGCAACAAGGGGAAGAACATTTGATTGTTGTTAGGTAGAGTTACAGTCATTTCAATTGTCAGTTCATTGTCTACCCCTAAGCCAACTTGATTACCACAGTCTAGGTAATTATTTACACCGTTAAATCTTAAGGCATAGGCTTCGGCGTAGGTGGCAGCAACGTGTTCCCAAGTAGTTGTCCACATTGGTTCATTGGTGGTAAGGTAGCGATCTCTCACCCCAGCGACAACGTTGTAGGCGGTGAGTCCTGATTCTACTCTGGGGAGACTGCCGAAAATTTGCCCATCATTGCTGGCGTTACCAGTGCGATCGCTTGCTGTTCCATCTTCAAAGTGATAGTAAGCCCGCAGCCCTGGTTCATTGCCTTCTAAACGACAGTCTTTAGTATCATTAATCTCAGATTGGCTACGTACTTTTCCCCAAATCCGGATTTCATCAATTGCACCTTGGAAATAAAACTCTTTGGAGGGATTCTCTATTGTTCCCATCAGTAATGCCCCTGTACCTTGATAAGCTGCGGTGGCAATATCATCAGCAACACGAGTCCCATCTTTATAAACAATGCGTTTGCGACTTTGGGCATCAAAAGTACAAGCCCAGTGATGCCAGTTAGTATCGTTTACTACATTAGTTGGTGTATTCAAATCGTTGCCATAAAAGGCGAAGGTAAAGACTCCGTTCTTACGAAAACCGAAGTGCAGTTGGTTATTATTGGTAGGCCTTCCTTGGGTGAGAACTGCGGAAAATAAGGCATTAAGGCTAGCAGAATCTCGTTTTGCCCAAAATTCCACTGTGAAGGATTGATTCGCCAAGTTAAGGTTAGCGGCTTGGATATAGTCACTGACTCCATTGAATCGGAAGGCAGAATTTACAGGCTTTCCTTGAACTCCCAAGGAATATCTAGATGTGGGGGAATTTTGGGAGACAATCCAAGTGATGTTACGAGAGATGTCTTTATCAGGACGAATCCAAGCTTCTAGAGAAATGTCGCCTTGGTTTGATAACTCGGTAGCATCACCGCTTAAATTTCCACTGCGAATTTGCAGCGCATTTCCTGGCGTGTCGGAAATCCAGGCGTTGGGTTGAGATAAGCCAGTTAGAGGACGAGTGGCAAGATTTTCAATGTTACCTGTGTTGGATACTCCAGCCACTTCTACCAAAACCGAACCGTATTTCAGATTATAAGGAGCATTCATCAGCTCGCCTGTGTTGCTGAAGCTGCTGTAACTGTCATAATCGTATTCAACCAAGTTGATGGTTGTACCAGCAGGTAGAGTATCTGTAAAGGTAATTTCACTAATGCTAACTTCTTTGTCGCCGGGTGCGATCGCCTTTCTTAAAGTCAGAGTTCCTGCACCAATTACTAAAGTTGCACCTTGTTCGTAGCGTTGAGTTGCAGGTTCCGCCAAGGTAATTGTATCAACTTTGCCTGTGACAGCTGCGCCCAAACGACCGAGATAAACCACATCCCGCGCCTGTCCACTCAACACCCGTGCAAAACCCATCGGGTTGCGGGGGACTCGTTGCCAAGTTTCGGTAATTTGCAACAAGCTATTTTCTAGGGTGACATTGCAAGTATTAGCATCTGACTCATCGCTAATCTTCACAGTAGTGGTTTCAGGGTTAGCATCACTAGCCATAATCACCTTGACTTCACTGCGTCCCAACCCTGGAGAACGTTCTTGTAGTTGCACGCTATTAGAAAGTAAAATATTCGCACGAGCAACATTAGTGTTGTAACTCACAGCAAAAAATTGGTCTGCATCACCTCGGAAATACAACCGCAGCATTCCGTTAGCACTTTCAAATAATTGCGGTGCGTCATTTGTCCAAGCAAAATCTAGCAGTCCACCCACTACATTTAAACCATTGGGGTCAATATGAATTAAGCGCATGGGGAAAGCAAATTTACCTTGCAATTGGGCGCGTAAATCTGCTAATTGGGCTTTGAGGTTTTGCAGATGTTCCGTTTGTGCTACTAGTTGCTTATTTAAGTTGGGAAGAATTACCGTTTGAATGTTGGTAATTTGGGCGTTGATGTTGTCAATTTCTGAGTTGTATAAGTTAATTTGTTGCTGAAAACTCGCAGTAGTTAATACCTTCGCACTTCTGTAATTACTCAGAAAATAAGTGCCGCCTAATCTACTATTATCCTCATATTGGGCGCGAGAAGTTCCTTGGAAGTTTGGTTGTTCATAAAGGATGACATATAACCCTGGATCGGGTTTTACCGAGTTAATGGCAATATTTAATGTGGGATGATCGCCAATGCCTAATCGCTGACTAGCACCGAGAAATCCAGTTTGAGAATATCCTGTAACACCCCTACTATTTTGTAAATTTGCTCTCAGTCTTGCGCTATTTGCTCTATCAATAATTAATGTTTGAATTGCTGCTTGTTGCGTCACAATTTCTTTACTGAGAGAGTCAATTTCCCGTTGGATATTGGGAATTTCGGTTTGTTCTAACTCAATGATTTTGTTGATAAAGGTATTCGGGTCTTTTGTCTTTGTGTCTATCAACGGTAGATTGATATTGTCGGGAATTTGCGATAAACGCCCCCGTTTACTGACAGCAAAATCAAGGACAGCTATTTTTTTCTGAGTATCATTTTCATCGGCTGTGGCTACCCCCACCAACACACGGGCATTTTGTTTGATGGGTGCAGGTGTTCTATCATGTCCAGTAGGTAGTTCCTCTTGCTGATAATACAGTAAAGCAGAGATACCTTTACCTGCCACAGTGCGATCGCCAAATCCAAAACTCGTGCGTTGAATACCAGGATTATCGCCTATAGGCGCGTCAGACTGTATCCACTCGGCTTGCCCTTCGACAATACCATTGTTGAGGGTGTCAGTGCGATCGTAAACAGTTGTGCCGTTACCTTCATCAAATTGCCAATAGGTAATTAAACCAGGTTCATTTCCCGCCTTACGGAACTTTTTAGTCTCTCTAACTTCCAGTTCTGAACGTTCCCGTTCCCAAATCGATAATTCATCAACAGTGGCGACAATAGGTAAAGCGGGTTGTGTTCCACCATACAGCGAAGCAACATTTCTCCCCACAACCATATAAGTTGTCGTTGCAGCAGTGGTAGGAAACAATAAATATTGATTGTCTTCGCCTTCACCATTAACAACTGCATCCCCAACTTGAATTTTTACCACACCAGAATTAGCTGGCGCATTCATATTATCGGGAGCCGGAGCCAGAGAAATACTAATATGATTCCATTCCCCCATTTTGATCGCATTAGCCGCAGAAGTGACAGTCTTGGAGTTAGCGCTTACCTGTAAACCGTACCCAGGAAGAACTTGTCCATTAGTATTTAACTGAGTTTCTACCAAGCTAATTTGGAAAACTGCTGCTGGTGTTCCTTCTGAATAAATCACACCAGTAGTTTCTGGTTTAATCCAAGCCGAAATATTAAACTCTTGTTTATTGAGAACTTGCGCTTTACCTGCAATATAGGTATCAGCATCCAGCTTTAACGCTGTTTCTGCATAACCCATTTTCGCAAATGTCTCTGGACTTTCTGTACCTTGAGTATTGAAAAAGCCATCAGCAGAACGTTCGATATTGTACGCATCAATTCTGTTAGTCTGTTGATTATGAACAAATATCTGCCAACGTTTAATATCTGGAATACCCGTTGGGAGTTGTAAAACTGTAAACCGTCCATCAATCAAATTCCCAATAAAATTTAACTCCATAGTTGGCTCAAAAAATGGACGATTATCCATATCTGTAGCGCCGAGAGTATCTTTAGCACCATTTTTGAGAATTTTATGGCGACTGCGACGATAGCGGACTTCTCTAGCTGTTTTGAGTTGCGTACCAGAAAGGATAAATCTATCTACTAAGAGAGTTTTGTCAACAATAGGAATAGATGTTTGTCCATCTGAATTTATGACAGTGACGTTATCAGGATGATTACCATCTATAGACTGACGGAAGATGTAAATATATTGTCCATCACTCAAGGCTTGAAATGGTTCATCTGCTGTTAGTCTAGCGGTGGTAGAACGAAAGAAATCGATTTCTGAACGATTAATTGCAGGTTGACCATTGCTTCTCACAGTTGGTAAAACTTTGTTGGGCAGAATCCCAAAACCAACTTGAGTAATTTCGTTAGGAAAAATCAATTCTTGGGGCGTTAATGACCAATTTCTGGCATCAATAGGGTTGGGGTCATCTTGCTGATCGAGAACAGTATAATAAATGCGGCGATCGCTATCCATCGCCAAGGATATCAACACCCCTGTATGCTCTACTAAAGTTGTGTACTGATAAGCTTTGTTGGTGTATGTTTGTAAATAATTATCCCATTGTGGTTGCATATTTTTTCTCCTAGTTATTAGTTCAGATAATGGGGATTCAAACAGTTTCGGTGTCAAGAACTTACACTTAAAAATTTTGTGTAAGTTCTATGATTTGGAATAACTACAGCCGGGAAAACTTAGATAAATTTAATTACCAGCTTGATTGAGTGGATAGTTCACAGAATTATCTACATTAGGTTGTGTAGATATCATTCGAGAAGGAGGTGGCGCACAAGCTTGTGTCAATAACAAAATGCTGATTGGTAAGGCTAATGTAAGTATTCTGTTCTGGCGCATATTGTGCATAGAATTCATTACACGATTCATCAGTTCAACTCCTTGATTACAGGTGTGATGTTATCTTTATAGAATTTGCCAAGGTAAAAGTCGATACAGAAAAGTTAAGGAATTAAATTTAGAAGCTAACTTAACTAGAGACTTAACTTTTACAACATCACTCTTAACTAAAGGCGAATCTGCAATTTTTGATGCGATAAAAATGGTCTTTCCAGCAATTGCAAGGCAATTCTTTTACCTGTACACCAACCGTAATATCCATAAGTTGCGGATGCGCCTACAATTTTCTCAAAGCCTACAAAGTAAAGTGTGGGATCAACAATAGATTGGCATTTACTATCTGTTTTTGGTAATAACCTATCATTCACATTTAGATACAATTCAGGCTGCCTCAATATTTTATTGATGCTAGGACGAAAGCCAGTACCTAAAATAATTGCATCGTAATCTTGTGCTACACCATTGGCAAAAATTACGCCTGTTTTTGTGAGTTGTTGAATATTACTAGAGATTACTTGAATATTTCCTTTTTTGATTTGTTTGACAGTACCTCTATCTACCCACGCGACACGACCCTGATTAACTTCCACATCCATTGGCCCTTTATCTTCTGGATAGATAGAGTATGCACTCAAATCTAAAGCAAAACGCTGAATAAATTTATCAGTTTCCTTGATGTATGTTTGTAATTCTTCTGGAGAAAAGTCTATGGCTCTCTCCATAGCTTCTATTCTCGTATCTGTTGTAGTTTGATTAAACAACTGTTTAAAATATGACCTGCTTCGCCATAACCAATATTGTAGCGATCGCAGTCTCGGATAAAGAGGAAATACCCAGCGTTGACCACGTATTAACATATCTACACGAGCAGCACCATGTTCATATAAATCAAGTGCTATTTCTGCTGCTGAATTTCCCGAACCAATGACTAAAACTTTTTTACTTTTATAAGAAAAACCATTTTTATAGGCACTACTATGAATAATTCTCCCTGAAAAACATTCTTGCCCACAAAAGTTTGGTATCACAGGTTCATTATTTAGTCCAGTACATATAACAAGAATCTTGCTGTATAGAATGTCTTTAGTTGTTTGTATCTGCCAGTAATTATCTGTTTGATTTTGATTATAAATCTTGGTAATACTTTGCACCTCCTCACCAAAGCGAGTATGAGAATCAACTTGAAAATGATATGCATATTCTGTTAAATACTGCACCATTTCATCTTTGGTCTTAAACGTGGAATATTTTCCCTTGCCCTCAAAGAAAGGTAGAGTAAAATAAGGATTTTGAGTAACTAATCGTTCGTAGGCATTTTTCCAGATAGTTGCGACAGTTTCACCCTTCTCTATCACAATAAAATTATTAATCCCAAATTTTTTTAAACTTGCAGCTACAGTAATACCGCAAAAACCAGCCCCAATGACGATCACGTCTAGTTTAGCGTTCATAAAATTGACTTTGATGGCAAATCTTAACTGTTCTCTTTCTTTGTAAAATGTGGGGCTGCAATAGTCGATGTAGATTAGTTAGGGAATTTGAGCCGTTGCCAATCTACTGAAATCTCGTTTCTACCTCCTCTATTCAATTGTTAAGTTTGTAAGTTAAGTCATTTTCATCCCTATTTCCTTAACTTTTCTGTATCGACACTGCGATCATCCAACTTCTATATATAAACAGCAAGACTATCTATCACAAAAGAGTTGGCATGAACTTAATAACTTTACTGTTACGTTCTTCTTGGAGAATCCTGATTCTTGCTGCCTTCATGGGTTTATTAAGTGGGGTTAGCACCGCTGGATTACTTATTACAATCAACACTCAAGTTAATCATTCATCACAGATGACAGCATTAATTTGGAGTTTTGTCAGTCTTTGTTTTATAAAATTTATTACTAACATCATTTCTAAATATTTATTAATAAATCTAGCAGAAAAAGCAATTTTAGAATTACGACTCATTTTGAGTGAGAAAATTTTAGCTGCACCACTGTATTATTTGGAGAGTTTAGGAAAACATCGCATTTTAGCTACACTAACTGATGATGTTTTGGCAATTTCTAACACGGTTTACGTTATTCCTACATTGTGTATTGACATTACTATTGTAGTGACTTGCCTTTTTTATTTGTTGTGGTTATCTCCAACGATATTTTTGCTGGTGGTCATTTCTTTACTACTAGGAATATTTAGCTATCAACAGGTAGCACACAAAGCAACCTCATTCTTTATTTTAGCTCGTCAGCAAGAAGATAAATTATTTAATCATTTTCAGAGCATTGCTGAGGGAAGCAAAGAACTGAAGCTTCACTATCAGCGACGACAAACATTTTTAAAGAAAGAACTGAGAGAAACTGCACAATTATATCGGCGTAACAATGTAGTTGGGATGACTATATTTGCAGCGGCTGCTAGTTGGGGAAATATTTTATTCTTTGTAGTTGTTGGACTGGTAATTTTTGCTCTGCCTAATCTCCAAACTATCCCCATTCATATTTTATCTGGATATGCGCTGACTATTCTCTACCTGCTTTCACCTTTAGACTACATGATGAGTGCTATTCCTACTTTCAGCAAAGCAACTGTTGCTTTAAAGAAGGTTAATTCTCTCAAAATATCATTGTCCAATCACTGTTATGCAAGTAATTTAATGAATTGGGATGAAGCAGATAATTTTTGTCACCGTTTAGAATTTGTGGGTATCACTCATACCTATCATCAAGACTCAGAAGATACAGCTTTTACTCTTGGCCCAATTGATTTGACTGTTTCAGGCGGTGAAATTATTTTTATTGTCGGTGGTAATGGTAGTGGTAAGTCTACTCTTATTAAATTAATCACTGGTTTATACATTCCTGAAAGTGGAAAAATCTATCTCAATGGCAAATTAGTTACTACAGAAAATCAAGAGTGGTTTCGCCAACATTTTTCAGTTGTATTTTCCGATTTTTATCTCTTCGATAATTTATTTAATTTAGGTAAAACTATTGCTGACGAGCAAATATATGATTATCTAGTCAAATTACAACTCGATAAAAAAGTTCAAGTTAAAAATGGTAGACTTTCGACTACCTTATTGTCTCAAGGACAGCGAAAACGTCTTGCTTTATTGACTGCTTATTTAGAAGATAGATCTATTTATGTATTTGATGAATGGGCTTCAGACCAAGACCCTATATTTAAGAAGCTTTTTTACACACAATTATTATCTGAGCTAAAAAATAAAGGTAAAACTGTGGTAGTGGTTACTCATGACGACCAATATTTTTATTTATCAGACCGGATAGTCAAGCTAGATTATGGCAAGGTAGACAATGTTTATAACTGTGTGGTGTCTTAAGTGTTAATTTTTGCGGGATTATAGCTACGAGAAGCTTGATGTGTAAAAAGTTAAGAATTGAAATCAAGAGTTAAGTCAATAAAATCCTTAACTTTTCTGTATCGACTATTGTTTGTCTCAAACCTATAAGTAGAGATGTAAGCGTTATACATTCCCTAGCAGGAAAACACTATGCAACTAACTTATCGAACTGCCAATTACGAATCTAACCCTTATGAAACTTACATCACCGAAGAATATAGAATTGGTCTCTATAGAGGTGTAAAGGCGAGATTTCATTTACCCAAAGTTGTAAAACAACAACAGTTACCACGCCAATTGAAGTATCGTGGTATCAGTTACGTCAACTGGCGATGAAATTTGCTGACAACTTGTATAAGACGAACTGATTCATTTAGGTGTATTTAAAACTATGCAAATATTTAATCGCGAGGTAGATTCTCAAGCTAACCAGCCTCTTAAACCTGAAGCAAGTATCTGCAAAGTAGAAGCTTCTACAGATGCTAGCGAACCAAAGAAAATTAAACTCATCTACCGTGCTTTGATCTTTGAGCGTCTTCTTACTCCGGAGTGTCCTTATCGCCAACCCCGTGCTGTTAAATGGCGATTTCGCATTCCTGGCAAAAACTATAATTTGACTTCTATTTCTGAACTTGTACCTTTACGCCCCTATCCTCAGGCTCGTGCTGTTAACTGGCGATTTCAACCCCGCTCTCAGTCTTGAATTAATTAAAATCTCTTCCCTAATCCCCGATCTCCGATCCCTAATAATTCTAAGTTCTCTCTGTCTTCAAAATCCTTAACTTTTCTACATCGACAATTGACCGCTCAAACCCTAAAAATAAAGTCAGTCAACCTTTGATCAATGACGCAGGCAATCAGAATGCACGAACTGTTGTCACCCTACGAATATCAAGTTGGTGGTCGCCTGCCAGTAGATGCACTTAGCTATGTCATGCGCCAGGCAGATCAAGAACTCTACCAGGCTTTGAAAGCAGGTGCTTTTTGCTACGTTCTCAACTGCCGCCAGATGGGGAAGTCTAGCCTGCGGGTACAGGTGGCGAAGCAACTGCAAGAGGATGGCTTTGCCTGTGCAACGGTTGACTTGTCTGGGATTGGGAACAAGAACATTACACCAGACCAATGGTATGCTGACATTATTATGCGTCTGGTGCGAAGTTTCCGTTTATCTAGCCAAATTAACGTCCGCAATTGGCTAGCAGAACGACAAGATTTATCACCCGTAGGTCGCTTGGGGGAATTGCTGCAAAACGTACTGCCAGAATTAATCGCCCAACCGATTGTGATTTTTTTCGATGAAATCGACAGTACCCTCAGCTTAGCATTTAATACTGATGATTTTTTTGCTCTGATTCGCTCTTGTCATGAATATAAACGCCTGACTTTTGCTTTGTTGGGAGTAGCAACCCCCTCAGATTTAATTGCAGATAAAACCCGGACACCTTTTAATATCGGTCGGGCGATTGAGTTGAATGGTTTCCGTCTGCATGAAGTAAAACCATTAGAACTAGGACTGGCTGATTCGGTAAATCCAAAGTCGGTACTCAAGGAGATCCTGGCTTGGACGGGAGGACAGCCATTTTTAACTCAGAAGCTATGTCAGTTGGTAGCACAGAAGGAAGATGGGGAGAAAAGCAAAGAATTTCCAACTCCTCAATATCCATTTCTGCAAAAGTTGATGGGGGAGATATTAACGCAGCATGAGGAGATTGCTGATCAAGTATCTGCAATTGTGCGATCGCGTATTATTGAAAATTGGGCAGCCCAAGATGAACCACCGCATTTAAGAACAATACGCGATCGCTTACTTAGCAACGAACAACGCGCTAGCAGGCTGCTGGGACTATATCAGCAAATTCTCCAAGATGGTAGTGTCCCTGCGGATGATTCTCCAGAAAAAATAGAGTTACTTTTGTCGGGATTAGTTGTTAAACAACAAGGTGTATTACAGATTTACAACCGCATATATGAGGAGGTTTTTAACTGTGAATGGGTGGAAAAGCAACTCAAGAAGCTGCGAACTTACGCAGATTTACTGAATGCTTGGGTAGCATCTGATTATCAAAATGAAACATATCTTCTGCGAGGAGAAGCGCTTAAAGAAGCTCAAGCTTGGGCAAGGGGAAAAAGTTTAAGCAACCAAGATTATCGGTTTTTAGCTGCCAGTGAGGAACTCGATAAACGAGAGGTACAAAATGCCCTCAGCACATCCGAACAAGCAAATCAAATTCTGCTGAACGCCCAACAGCAAGCGAAGAAAACCATTCGGCGCGGACTGATAGGGTTATCGGTGCTTTCAGTAGTAGCTGTGACTTTAGTAGGACTGTCAGGATTGCTGACATGGCAAACAGCACAACAAAAACGACAGGTAACTATTGGTGAGATTAAAGCGCTCACTCTTTCATCAGAAGCTGCTTTTGAGTCTAATCATAACTTAGATGCTTTGCTTGCAAGTATGAAAGCAAGTATGAAATTAAACCAAATGGGATGGAATAATGCGGACACAGACTTAAAAGTACAGGTAGAAAAGGCGCTACGGCAGTCTATTTACTGGGTACGCGAAAGTAACCGCCTAGTGGAGCATACAGATGTGGTCACACGGGTAAAATTTAGCCCAGATGGGCAGAAGCTTGCTTCTGCTAGTTGGGACAAGACAGTGAAAATTTGGCAACGTGATGGTAAGCTACTTCATACCCTCCGAGGACATACTGATGGGGTGTGGAGTGTTAATTTTAGCCCGGATGGTAAAATGTTGGTTAGCGCCAGTCGAGATAAAACTGTTAAGGTTTGGCGTGTTGAAGATGGTCGAGAACTTCTCACTTTACCTCACAAGGATTGGGTAGCGTGCGTAGGCTTCAGCCCCGATAGCAGGATGGTGGCGGGGATGGAGTGGAATGGCACAATGCGGTTATGGAATTTGGAAGGTAAAGAATTGCGATCATTCCATACCCATAATGCACCTGCTGTGGCGATTAGTTTTAGTCCCAAAGGAAGAATGATTGCTACTGCGAGTCGGGATGGTACTGCAAAGGTTTGGAGCCTTGATGGTCAAGAACTATTGACGCTCAAGGGACATCGCGATTGGGTAATGTATGTTAATTTCAGTAGGAATGGTAAAATAATTGCCACTGCCAGTAAGGACAAAACCGCAAAACTCTGGAATTTAGAAGGAAAAGAACTAGTAACCCTGCATGGACATACTGATACAGTTGGTAGTGTAGTATTCAACCGCGATGGTCAGACCATTGCTACTGCTGGCTGGGACAAAACTGTGCGACTCTGGAATCGCCAAGGAAAACAATTGGAAGTTCTCCAAGGTCATACAGATGCAGTTTGGGGTGTCAACTTTAGTAAGGATGGTCAGCTGCTTGCGAGTAGTGGTGAGAATGGGATGGTAAGACTGTGGAATTTGGACACTAAATCTCACCCTTTCATACTCAATCTTGGTGAAGCTGCTGCTGCAAGTGTTAGTTTTAGTCCTGATGGTCAGATCCTTGGTACTGCTGGTCGCTATACTATGGCTAAACTGTGGAACCTACAGGGACAACTACTAACGAAACTTGGCGGTCATGACGATACATTGAGAAGTTTACAATTCAGTCCTAATGGCAAATTCATTGCCACTAGCAGCCGAGACAAAACTATTAAACTGTGGAATCTAGCTGGTCAGGAATTGGCAACATTGCGGGGTCATCAGGGGGATGTAAGAAGCGTTAGTTTTAGCCCTGATAGTCAGATTATTGCCAGTGCCAGTTGGGATACAACCGTCAAATTATGGAATCTCAAAGGTAAAGAATTGTTGACTCTACGGGGACATCAAGCAGGTGTAAGGAGTGTGAGTTTCAGCCCCGATGGTCAAATTATTGCTACCGCCAGCGAAGACAGCACAGCTAAACTTTGGAGCCGGGATGGTAAAGAATTATTAACATTGCACGGGCATCAGGCAGGAGTAAATTCAGTTAGTTTCAGTTCCGATAGCCAGACGATCGCTACTACTAGCAAGGATAAAACAGTTAAGCTGTGGAACCGACAGGGTAAAGAGTTATTAACTCTCCGGGGACATGAGGGTGAGGTAAATGCTCTAGTTTTCACTTCTAATAGACAGACTATTGTCACGGCTAGTGAAGACATGACAATCAAGCTTTGGAATCGTAAGGGAGAAGTATTGCAAACCCTTGGTGGTCATACTGCTGGGGTCAAAAGTCTGAGTTTCAATGCTGATGGTCGGCTGCTAGCTTCATCAGATTCACTGGGTAATGCCATTCTCTGGAATTTAGATTTTGATTCCAGCCCAGAGAAATTATTCATGCAAGGTTGCAATTGGGTCAAAGACTATTTGCAAAATAGCGCAAATGTCAAACAGGAAGACCGTCATTTATGCGATTGACACCCGAAAGGGAGTTTAACAAGGACAAGTCAAGCGTTCTGGGCGTGGTCGTCCACGTTGGCCAGGATTTTCATAAGGGATGTACAAAGCCGAATCACAGCGCATCTTAGATATTTGCCACAGCCAGAACTGATACAGCAGGCGGTCGAACTACTGACTTTTGAATCCCATCAACCAACAGAGCAAGCTTTAGCACCAATCATTCAAAAAATGACTTTGGCTTCGGAACTGGTCAGAGAAAGTGCTACTGATAAAACCCACCTTCCGCACCCTCAAGTGTCACAGAGAGAAAATACTGAGAGAAAAAAGGAAGTAAGAATAAAAACAAACATCTGAAGTCAAAAAAGACATTTGAGTAGCCATGAATCAACAAAAATGGCATTCAAAGCTATTGTCAATAAGGAGCAATAAGACCTCCAGGTAGGGAGATTCGTCTGAGATAAATAAATGAAGATGTTAAAGACTAAAATCATAAACTCCAGTTATGAGTTGAAGTGACAACCCTAAATTTTTGACATAGTAAATTAGAGCAATGAATCAAAACGATTAGGCGTAGATATAGCGGTGCGATGTAGAAGTTGAGTGTTAAAGGATGAAACAAATCCTTTCAAAATGAGTGGAGAGCCAACTCTCCCGGTGGAGTCTGTCCCACTGTCCCCACGTAAAAGAGTCA